>ERZ1673777.37-NODE-37-length-28513-cov-27.059597_pt1 | contig 28513 bp, 46 predicted proteins | sample MGYA00580138_ERZ1673777 | MGnify/ENA primary metagenome ERZ1673777 (study PRJEB41219, sample SAMN04549618) | soil metagenome | isolation source: soil | place: USA: South Carolina, Cape Romain NWR | collected 2009-05-18 ... | reverse complement strand
CCTATGTATTTTTTACTGCAATTCTCTGCATTTTTTGCTTGCAAAAAACAATCGCGTTGTCTATTTTGCTCGCAATCGCATTTGTGTCGATATTGATTTTGATATCCAACCGAATCATGCGAGCATCACCTCGATATGATGAGGTGTCGTGGAAAAAGCATACACTTCTGACACCTTGGATACGGTGTAGGTTTGGCCATTGAATGTGACCTTTGATTTCTCCTTAAATTGGACCTTTGGTTCTGAATGTGTCATATCAAAAAAGAGAATATAGCGGTCCAGGGATTGTTCTCGAACGGTCGCACTTGTTCGTTGTTGTTGAGAAAGGACCGGCTCCATTCGCACTTTTTTAAGCGTCACCGGTTGAGCATAGGTTTCTCCATATCTTTCGTTCTCTAAATATTCCTCATATGTGACTTCATGAATTAAGAGGGATAACGGTATCGGTCTAATCACACACCGTCACCCCTCTATACAAAAGACCGGTCGGCCTCAAATAATTGATAACTGCTGGGCTGATAGCGGATTGTATGCCGTTTGTTTCACTCGAATAACTAAAATTACCGAGGCGAACGTTTGTCATTCCATCGCCACCGTGTACCACTTGCTCGCCAGCATACGCGAAATATTCCACCTGTGCCGCTGTCGCCCGTTTTACTTGCTCTTGTGTAAACAGTGGCAAAGCGGCTAGGTCTTGAATCGCATAGCCAGTCAATTGGTCAATGATTTCTGTTGCACGTTCAGCTAAACGAGAAAAGGCATCCTCACTGATCGGGATGCCTTTGTAAACGTCAGTGTAGAAAGTGTAATCAATGTAAGCCATGATTACTCACTCTTTTTCGTTTTCTTCTTTTCTTCCTCGATCACTTCATAACCACGTTCCTTGAACCATTGAATCAGCCATTCATCATCCGTTTCCGCTTGGCCATTCACGAACGTGAGTGAAGCACTTACGCCGTTATACTTTTCATTCGGCGCCTTAATGATCGCCATTCATATCACTCCTTACGCTACTTTGATGTTACGAAGAACACCAGCTTTGCGCGTGGCTTTCAATGCGATTGCCGCTACCATTTCAACTTCACCTGTTTTTACTGCGCCCGGTGTGTCAAAATCCGGTAAGTATGTGCGAATCACAGCATTACCCGTCACCGTGACGCCGTGGAATCCGTCCAAACCGATGGATACAGCATATAAATCAGTTAAGCCTGATGTTGCCGTTCCACCAATTGTACGCTCTACAATCGGAACGACTGGAACAGTAGTTGGTGTGCCACCCGAAACTTGAACGAAATAGCCCAAGTCCACAAGAGGGATACCGTCATAACCTTGTACCGTGCGGCCAAACGCATCTTCAGATTGAGTTAGGTATCCAGCACGACGAGCTACCGATTTGATTTTCGTGATGAGCTTGCCGTTACCCATGAGCATTGTTGGACGGCCATCTAATTCCGCAAGGAAGCTGTCAATGGCATCAAGCAATGCAAATTTATCCGCTTCAATAGCAGCGGCAGTCGATACGTCAATGACACCATCCGTGTTCAATTCCGTAGACGAACCAGCTAGTGCCTTGTTCAATCCGTCGAACGCTTTAGAGTCGACAGCAGAATCACCGTTGATAACGGTGTAATGGAACAGATTGCGCGCTCCAATGATTTTTTGTTGTAGCTGGAACTGCATTTCGTCAATTTGACCGCTTGTATCTTGGATTACACGGTCGATTTGGAATGCTCCACCAAAGATTTTGAGTTTTACATAGATGTCTTCACGGTCTGCTTCTTGTGGTGTGTATTCTTGGTTGATGTCACGAAATTGTGCAGTTGATGGTGTTTTCAAGCGTTGATACCCATACGTGAGTGTAGAGCCGCCCGTTCCTGGCGAAACAGCATTATCGAATACCAAACGGTCAAGTAAAAGAGAAGAACGACGGAATTCATCGACTACTTGTTGATCTACTTTGTCAGCCATACCGACTTTTGCTTGCTCTAGTGTGATAGGCATATGCAACACTCCTTTTTAGATTTTTATCGCTGCGCGAATCGCTGGGCTAATGCTTCACGTAAACTTAGCGGCTCGCTGCCTCCTGATTTCGCGTATTGTCCTGTTGAAAATTGCGGTTTTGGTGATTCTTGCTGCTGTTGTGCTTCCTTGAAATGCGGATATTTTTCTAATACCTTTGCAATCGCATCTTCCATTGTGGTATCGTCGTCCACTAGCCGCTGTGCTAATACAACGACATCCTCCACATAATCCGCGTGCACGCCCGCCTTCACCGCGGCGAGTTGTGCCGCTAATGCTTCTTTCTCTTGTTGCACAGTTTGGAATTGTTGCTCTAGCTGTTGCAATCGTTCCGCTTGCTTCTGCTGTTCCGTCTTTTGTGACTCTTGCCATTCACGGAACTTTTGAAGGCCTTCTTTCGCAGAATTGAAATCGTCAATTCCTAGCTGTTTGAGAAGCTTCTCTTGCGCTTTCTTGACCTCTTTCGCAACGATGTTGTTCACATCATCTTGCGTAAAGGTCTTGTCATTCGGTTGTTGATCTTGTTTCGGTGGGTTTTGCGGTTGTTGACCTTGACCTCCATCTCCTGCCGGCATCGGATTCGTGTCTTGACCTCCTTGACCGCCATCTCCACCATTACCGCCGTTGTCATCGGCGAAAAACTGCAAGTTCAAACGATAACCTCCAAGATTAACCGCTTGGTCGGTTGGTTGTTGGATTTGTTCAGACATGCTAAAACCTCCCGTGTAAGGGTGATATTCTCCTGTTTTATTTAACGTCGCTCCCAGGTAAACCGACGCAAATAAAAAAGCCTTAACCAAAATAGTTAGGATCACTTGATTTCTTCAATTCTTTTCAAAAGCAAAATAAAAAAGCACCTCGCTACTTATAGTTAGCTAGTGCTTTGTTAAATAGCTTCTTCCGCTCTTTTTATATCTTCTTCCAGTTCTGCCTTTGGATGTTTCTTATGCAAATTCCAGAGAAACTGAATGAAAGAATCTGTTTTAAATTCGTACGCAATATCTTCGAAAATCTCACCCAAAAAGAAGAGCTCTTTGCTTGTCCTTTCTTCAAGAAACTTCTCCGTTTCTTTTTGATTTCTAGAAAGAATTTTTGGCATTTCCTCCCACCATTCATCCGGAGCATCCATATCAGGCCATTTTTCAGCCATCTCTATCCTGTTTTTTAGAATCTCCATAGCTCTTTCATAATTAATCACGGATATCACCTCCTAGTAACCTTTGCTCAGAATCAGGAAATATAGTTGTAATTTTACGTTGATGCTTGTCATAAACAACACCAACTGTAACGCCCTTATAATTAGCAAATTTCCTTATAATAACAGGAGTTTCCTCAAGTATATATTTATTTTTATCTTGTAAATTAGCAACATATAAGCCTGCTTTTTCAATCTCTTCATCTGTCCAATTTTTTGGGAACCAAACTTGATTCTTTCCTGTTCTCTTCAATTTATTCTTATGATTAGGCACATTCCCCAACCTTACACCATTAGGCAATACCTCAACTATATTATACTCTATTCCATGTTCTTCTAGTAGCTGGATATTAGATTGTCCATGGCCGCCACTTTTCATATTTCCTATCTTTTGTTTCTTTGGATTTTTAGGATTAGTAAAATCACCAACAGCAGCATGTTTAAGTGTAGAATTAGGAATTCGAACGTTCCGATTACCATTTCCTAAACCATTGTTATAGTTACGTAAATGTTCCTTTGTTTTTTCATCGAGCGGGGTAATTTGCTCACGATGATATTGCCTTGTTCTCCCCGTCTCTTTAATAAATTCCCGCATTTTAGCCTGTCTTTGTTTAACTTTCTCTTTCGCTTTCTCTATACCTTCCTTGTCGTCCATTGCTTCCATCATGGCAAGTTCCCGTTTGGCATAGCGAATTTGACGCTCAAGATACCGCTGTTTTTGGCTTTGTTTGTATGCCTTGCTGACTTGGTCAAGGTCATACGGATGAAACCGCTGTTTTGAAACTCCTTCAATGTATGGATAAATCACATGTCGGCAATTAATTCCCAATAAGCCGTCTGGCTGGCCATAACTTGTCGAATTAAACGGCGGATATTTTGGATGTCTGCCGCTCCGGGAATAGATTCGTCCTTGATACGGCGCACATTTTGGACGTGCATCCAAGTGACTCGATACCTCGATCAAGTCCACCCCGTAGTCATCCATGCGTGCAAATTGCATATCATTCGAAATACGGTTCGACATCGATCGCATGACCATATTGACATACGCTTCTGTCGTCCATTTGCGCCCTTTCTTGTCAATCAAAGCAGGAATCCCTTGTTCTGCCCAACGAGCGGCAGTTTCGCGTAAGGCTTGTTGCGGCGTTTGTACGCCTGTCAACACCTTTCCCACTGTTTGATTCAAAATGTCAATATAGGCTTGCTCTGCCTGTTGTAGCATGGTCGTATTGACAAGGTTGAACACGTCCATCGCCTGTTGCTGATAGGCAGTGAGGACAGCGGCTATAGCTGCGCTTTCTGCGACAGCCGGCGGCTGAACAGCAACGCCCATTTGTACCGCTTCGGCAAGGTCGCCTTCGATTTCATCGACTGCGGAATATCCGGCTTCCTCTAGCATTTTGGACACTTCATTGACCGCCATTCCGGCGTGTTTGGCAATCGTGATGATGTTTTGCTGCGTCAGTGTTCCAAGCTCCATCAATTTCTTTAGCTGCCACGCCTGTATGTCATCTTCCATCAGTTTTTTGCCTTCGCGTAACTGCTTGGCAATATTAATGAGGATTTGTTCCTCTATCGCCATATACACCTCGACAACGGGCATGGCGAGTTGTTGGCTTTTTTCCGGTGTCATCATTCACCACCGCTTGTCATCCCGAATAGATCAATCGCTTGTGCGGTCACGGTTTGCTGCTCTTTCAAAATTTCTTGTAGTATTTTTTCGGCTTCTTCCTCTGTCACGCCGTGTACTTTCATAATTGCTCGTTTTTTGCTCGTTAAGCCATTCGTGACAAGTAACACTTGTTTGTTAATCTCAGCTGTCTGATCTTCCGCAATGGAATCATCGAACGTAACCGAAACCTTATACTTTTCCGCTGGGCGTGAGAAAAAGCCGTACAATTCCGCGACTTGAATAATAACCTCGACCAACTCTTGCAAGCCCGCTTCGATCACTGTTTCATGACTTTGTTTTGTGCGGAAGGTTTTCGAGTTCTCGCTTACCACTTCGGTTGCTGTTTTCACGCCCTTCCCGTCGAACGTAAACGAGCCGGCAGAAAAACCTATTTGCATCGCCAAGATGTTCAATAACGCATTAATCGCAGCAATGTGTTCCTCGACACGTAGTTCTACCGATATGTCTTTAATTTCGTTTGAATCTTGGTCTAGGTTAAATGCCTCGTACACTTCATCGGTGGCGTCAAAGTAGCGGTGTTGCTGCCCTGTTTGCGGGTCAATGACCGTCTTAATAGCGGATGCCGGTACAATAATCCGTTTGCGACCTAGTCTAAATTCCCGCTGGAAGCTGTCAAAGGCAATATCAAGTGATTTCAGTGTGTCTAGCGAGTTCGCATAGACCGAGATACCTAGCGGTGAATTGAGGTCAATGTTATTCGCTGTATTTGGTTTGAAATAGACAAACAGCGGCCGCGTTAGGTTTTGTATCCGTGTTTCTTCTTGTAAGTCAGGGAACAATGTATTAAGCGGCACGAGCACGCCTAAATCGCTGCCGTTAGATTCGTATAACTCATTGCGGATAACGTACTCCGGGCCGTCCCATAAATGCCATTCTAAATGTGTGTATTTTTTGTCCCTCCGCCGAATTTCGTTGACAAATACACCTTCTTTGATTCCGGCGTTATCCCAACTGATTGGAATGAAACAATCAGCAGTGACATATGACAATTTAATTTGGTTATCTTCTGCATATCCTTTAATGGCCATGCCACCGAGTGCAAAATTGTATTCGAGATAGTCCTGAAACTTCATATAGAAGCTGTTTGCTTCGAACACACTCTTAATGTTTTCTGCAAGCGTTTCATCTGAAATGTTGATAGAGCATTTCTCATTGAAAATGAGCGTCGCCAATTCTTGTGAGACGACTTTCGGCATATTCAATGTCGCCATCCGGCGTTTTTTCGTGCCGCTAATGGTTTTATACTCAACATCGTGTATCTCGTTGCAATAGCCGCTATAGAGCGCTTTCCACTTGTCGATCAAGTCGTAGAAATCCTCTTTAATCGGAATCTCCTTGCGGTCAAATACCTTCTCAATCCCGCGTATTAGTCCCATGCGATACATCACCTGCCTTATGCGTGCGATAAGATTCTTAAACATTGCATCCACCGCCTACAATACATATTGTCTATAAAAATAATTGACGCTGTAACGAAACTCGTCCATCGCGTCATTGTATTCGTCAATCGGTTTTCCGTTTTCGTCCCGGCAATATAAGCCGATCTCCTTGATAAAGTGGTAATGGCCGTATTTGTCCGTTTCCACAAGGAAAAATTGTTCGTTCGTAATCACGTTTTGAGCACGTTCAATCCCTACCTCAATGCCTTTCGATGTTCCTTTGATGTCATGTGCGTTATTATCCGCTTTTCTCGTGTCAATGCCGACTAAATGCAATTCCTCTCGTAACGAGCGGCAGGCAGGGTCAACAAAGAATTCCGAATAGCGCATCTCAAACTTTTCGACGCACCATTTCACAAACGCTTTAATCTCCCGCGCATATGTGCTCATCGCTTTCACTTGTCCCGTCTCTTTGCCGCTATGATAGTAGTTAGCAACACGGTTCAAGCGGAATTTATCTTTGTATCTTGTGACGATATTGCACGAAACACTTGTCGCGTCCCCTTGCCCACCGTCAGCAACGAAATACATTTCGTATGGTGTACCAAGCAACGTAGGTATGATGTGCTTTTCCATATCGAACATGCTGTATATTACGCCCTCTGGCATGACGCGCTTGCCGTACCAATCCCGTTGCAGCAAATACGGGTTCTTTTTCAGCGTTTCGTAAATTTCTTTTTTCCGCTCTTCCGTAATGATCGGATTGTCGTGTATTGTCCAATGTCGCCAGCGTGTGCTTTGTACTTCAAACACTTCTTTGATAACCGGATGATTCGGCGGCGGTGGGTTTAAATCTGCTAGATGATACCGCATTTTAGCGGCAAATGTACGCCGGAAACATTCCTGAATCATGTTCATGTGAAGTAGATTGATCTCACAAAAAACCACGCTACCTAATGACATCCCTGTGATCGTCTTGTGGCTATCCGCTTTTCCTCCGCCTTTGTAGTAAACCTTTTTAATGCCATTTGGCGTGTGTATTTCTAAATGATCGCCGTTATCATCATGTTTGAGTTTCGCCAGGTCTCCGAAGATATATTTCAGACCTAAACCGTCGCACTCAATAAACAAACGGTAGGCTTGCTCTTGGTTGAAGGCGACAATCAAGTGGTTTTCATCAGGCGTCACCGTTAAATAATAGGCATAACGAAACACACCAGCGGTTGTTTTTCCACTACGCGGCGTTCCTTCGTTCACCTCTAGTGTTACATCAAACGGTGCCCGAATTACTTCTTTTTGCTTCGGCGAAAAAGTGATCTTATTCATCGCTCTTCACCGTCTCAATAAGTGCTTCGAGCAATGATGTGTCTTTCTTGCCGCCTTTAAGCTGCTTAGTGCGTTCTTCAATGAATTCTGTTTCTTTCTTGGTTTTCTCAATTCCCAATTTCATTTGTTCAAGCTTCAATCGACGTTCATCATCAGCGCTTGCCATTTCTTCAAATTGTTTAATTAGGCTTCTCAGTTCAGATATTGCCCTGGACTGAGCGTTTAGGAAGGTAGCATGACGATCCCAAGCAAACTGGAATTCCCATTCTGTTTCAGTTCCCCCACCGTTTTCAGTGGAGAATTCCTTTTCTTTCTTAAGTTCCTTGATGATTTCATCCTTATCAGTAACAAACATAATTTTCTGCGCCCGAATAATCGCGGCATATTGAATCATGATTTGATCCCATATCAAATCAGCAGGCGATTTCTCTTCTAACATTCCCATGATTTCCAATGTTTCTTCGGGAATGTATTTAGAGAAAAAGCCGTGCTTCAATGCGTTCTGGTTGCCTTTTGGAGCCGCACCACCTTTATTTCCCTTTGCATTTATATTTCCTATAGGTGCGCCCCTTTTATTTTTTGTGTGCACACTTTTTTCTTTGTGTGCACCCTTTTCACGCGTCCAACCGTAACGCTTTTTCCATGACTTGACCGTATTTAAAGACACGCCATATTTTTCAGCAATGTCCTTATATTTCATGCCTTTGACATAATCTTTTTCAGCCTGAATATGCTTTTCCGCCACTTGCTACATCACCTGCCACCTCCGGTATTTGTGTTTGTTTTGGAAAAAGAAAAAAGCACCCGATTACTCGGATGCTTGTATTTCGCTTATAAATTCTTTTAACACCTTTGCCGCTCTTTCTACTCCCTCAAAATATTCCTGATCAGAAACATCATCTTCGAGAAAACGGAACGAATCAACAATTTGGTCAATTCTTCGTCGTAACTCTAGGTCAGCATTTTTGTAGTATGGAGAAAGAGCAGCAACTAATACTGTAAATGCACCTCTGCGGTTAATAAAATCAGCATTGATAGTTCCAGCCATATCTTCCTCTTTTGAGTCCAAGCTTAAAGCTCTCCTTGCGACTTGTTCCAATCTAAAAGATTTCAGATCATCTGTCATTACCACTATCCCTCCTTTCCGGCTACACAATACAACAAAAAGAGGGATTTTCCCACATCAAAAATTCGTCAAGTTTCGACATCATCAACGCCTATCTCAAAACATTCGATAAACACTTCTCACACATAACCATCGAATTTTTCTTGTATTTAGCGTAATTATTAACGTCTTTACATCTATTGCACTCGATCTTCTTTTCTTTCCAATCGAATATTAATTCCCAACGTTTGAACATTACTTACTTCCTCCTAATCGCCCCACGCACTCGCTTGTACGTATCTCTGTGAACGCCCATCAAGTCGAGCAATTCCCGACGGCTCAATTTTTCCTTTCCTTTTTTCTTCCGTTTTTTCATATTCATCCTCCAAAGCAAAATAAAAACGCCACCCCGATCGGAGTGACGCCCTGCTTCAATCAAAATGTCTTTCTCACTTATTAGTGGCATTTACACGACAAAAAAAACAAAAAAACAAAAAATTGATTAAAAGCTATTGATACGTATTATAATACGTGTTATAATATAACCAGGAGGGAGGGAAATGAAGAGTTACTCTTCAAAGGAATTAATAAAAATCATACAACAAGATGGATGGTACATAGTAAGAACAAGTGGCAGTCATCATCAGTTTAAACATCCCAGTAAACCCGGACTAGTAACCATTCCCCATCCAAAGAAAAACTTACCGATCAAAACAGTAAAAAGCATACTCAAACAGGCGGGGCTATTATAAGCCCCTCCTAAAGGAGGTTAACATATATGCACAAAAAAGACCGCTATATTTATCCAGCTATTTTCGATTACGGTAGCGATGGAATATCTGTTGAGTTTCCTGATCTTCCTGGCTGCTTTACTTGCGGAGATACAGAAGAAGAAGCTTTTAAAATGGCTAAAGAGGCGATGGCATTACACTTATACGGCTTGGAGCAGGAAAATGAAGAGATTCCTCAGCCTTCAAAAGTATCGGAAATTCAAACAGAAAACAATCAAGTAATCGTGTTCATCGAGGTATGGATGCCACCTTTTAGACATGAAATGGAAAACAGAGCCGTTAAAAAGACGTTGACTATCCCGAAATGGCTTGATGATCTAGCGAAAGAACATAACGTGAACTACTCCCAAATTCTTCAAGAAGCATTAAAGAAGCATCTTGGCGCTACCGACCGATAAATAAATTATAAAAAGCCTCTTCACCCGCAAAGGCAGAAGAGGCTTTCGTTTATACGTTTTTTGATTTTCTTTTCAGCTCTTTCGATCATTGTTTGTACACTGCTGGACGATATGCAGAGATAATTCGCAATCTCACTATACGTTAGACAATACCCACGCGACATTAGATATACTTCCCTTTCCCGATCAGTCAGTACAGATAATGCATCCTCAATTCGCTCCCGATCCCAACTCGTAATGACATTTTCTTTTTCGTGATTATCCCATTCATAAACTGGTTCATTCGAACGGAAAAATTTCTGCATCAGTAACGGATCGAAAGGCTTCTCCCGTTGATACGCTGCTCTTCGTTCAATGCCTCTTCTGTTTCCTGGCATCTTGCTAGTTTCCATCCACTCAATAGCAAATTCTAAATCGCTAATCATTCCTCTTATAATTTTTTTATCTTCTTCACTAGCTTTAATGTACATTTTTCTTGCTGCCTTTAGTGATTGCTTATATTCTTCGATAAGTTGTTGCATATAAAATGCACCTCCAAAACAAAAAGGACACCAAACGAGCATTAAGCTCATTCAGTGTCCTCCAGTTGGCTGGTAGAACTATTTTTCTTAAAAATTTATTTTAATCTCTTAAATTCTCTTCCTCACCATTAAAGTTTTTTACACTTTGTAAATAGGATAAAAATTCTAGATAATTTTTATATCTACAGTAATTGATTATTACATAAAAAGAAAAGAACAAGACGACCAATAAAATTAGAATTACTACAATGTTTATAATTTCATTATAGGAAAATGAAGTAAAGTTAAATATAGACTTAATATTCTTAAACCCCTTATCTTGTTCAAGTAACTTCATAGTAGTCGAATTAACAAAATTCAACAGACCAGTAAAGATTGCATTTATAACTGTGAACATAATTGTAAATAATGGAATATAAACAGCTTGGAATCCATTAGTAAAAAATAATTTGTTGTCTTTATAAGAATTCAGTTCATTAAACAAAAATTCAATTTCTTCATTAGAGTGATTCTTTTTAAACATTTCAATGAACTCTAATTTATCCTTTAATGTTTTCCCTAACAAATACTCTTTTTTTACTTTTTTCATATACTGATACGCATTAGTAGAATTAATTTTTATTTGCTCTAATCTAGTTTTATCCACTCTAAAACTCTTCCCCCTCATCAAACCTAATACGTTTTACTTTTCCTTGATGCGTAATAATTTTCGTTTCCCCGTATGCTGGTAACTCAGTAATTTTCGCCTTCCCATCACAAATAACGATGGCAAAACTCCCTTTTTGTTCCATTATATCAATTTCTATCTTTTTTGTACTAGGGTTAATTGGCAACTCTCTTAATCTCACGAGACTCCCTCCCATATTGATTCACAAGCTTATATCCACGCATCCGAAATGAATGATTATCGCTGGCGAAAAGCGCCGCTTTTGGCACGACGATAAACCGGTCGATTCACACCCATCAGTTCTTTTAATTCCCACTCGGTAAATCGTTCTTTGGAACGTTTAGGTTTAGGCTCTTTCTTATGCTTGTCTGTTCGGAGCATCTTGTTCGCTTTCATCCATTTTTTCAATTGTTGCTGAATGGTCCTCATGACACATTCCTCCCATCATTTTTGCTGCAAAAGAAAAGAGGACACCAATCATACAGAGATAGCCATGCTACTCTGCACAATCAGTGTCCTCACGCTCTCGGTCTTGGACATATTTGGTTCTATTTCCATTATACCAATTATCAAGCTGTTCGGTGATGTAAAAGCTTATCAATATAAGCAATTCCTTTTGCTGTGATATATGTTTGTGGCTTATTAATCACCTGATCGCCCATTTGAATCGGTTTTTCTTTGACAACAAAATAGCCACGGTCGATGTATTTTTGATAAGGAGTATTGTCACTCATGAGAAGTCCCATTTGACGAAGTTTCTTAAAGAAGTTGTTTCGGCCATACCCGAGAATTTTTGCAACCTCGCCAACTTTCTGATAGTTTTCGCCGCTAATAAAGCGATCATAAGATTCTACTTTAGTATTCAATTTCAAGTTGAGAATAAGTAATAGATACCCACTGTATTCCGATAATGAGCCACATTCTCCCCTGGTACTCAATCACATCGCCAATACGACGCGGTTGGCGATATAGCATAGTAGTCATCTTGATTGTTTTGATAAGGTTGCGCATTTTATCGCCCCCTTGGCAACAAATTTGCTAGTTAATGTGACATTAAATTTAACTCTTGATAATCCCATAATCCAAGCTGACCTTTTGCTGGAATTGGCTTTTTCAACATCTTAACATCGGATAATTTCCACGCATATCTACCTTCACTGAAATCTCCAAAGTGATACTCATTACCGGAAACAATATAACTTCCGTAACCTAATATGGCCGAATTTCCTTCATCTTTTATTACTTCAAAACATTCCTCAAGGCGGGCAGTAGCCAGTATCATTCCTATTGGCAAATCGTCAAAAAGAACAATTCCGTGTTTATTCAAAGTTTGAATTATTGGTGTCATTTTGCAGGCTACACGATCAATTTTCTTACTTGCATGTATTGCTAACTCTCCACGATATTTCGTTTTCCATGACCTGGTTTCAAACTTTTTCTCACCAAGGGCGATTAGTGTTGCCCATGGCTGTATGATCGAAATTACTTTCACTCTAACCTCTCCTTCCTGCACAGTATTCGTCTACTGCGCATTAACTTTTTCTTTGCATTTGTCGCAAGCAACAGTATTACATAAAACATTCTTGCCCTTTATAATCTTCCAATCGTGAGGAAACCACTTTACATTTACTGATTTATTACAATAGGAGCAAATAACAAGCGCCATTTCTTCGCCTCCTATGTGTCTGATATGCAGTATACAATGCTTATTTTGTTTCCTCCAACACCGTTTCCAGCAATGCTTGCACCTGCGAACGCGTTCCCGGTCCACCACGTTTTAGTAGGTCAAGTGTTTCGGATATACTTTTCTGGGCTTGCTGAAGTTGTCGCCGTAACTGTTGTATTTCCTGCCTTAATTCGTATTCGACTTGTGAAGCGAATTCATATCGTTTTTCTAGTCTTTCGATTTCTTCTTGTGCTTGTTGGAGCTGCTGCAACAATCCAAATTCATCGAAATGTTGTTCCTGCCATTTCACCCAATATTCAAAACCGTATTTAGTCGGGTCTTCCACTTTGGCTATCTCATGATCTTCAACGACATAAGCCATCTTAATTACCTTTGCTAAATAAACTTGTTCATCACCAGTGAAAAATTCATAATCATCTTTTTCTGCTTCAAACTCTTTCAAAGCTTCTTCAAGCGTTTCGTGTTGATAAATTTCTCCTTCATGATTAAACACAACAAACAATTGTTTCTTTTCCACTTCCGTATTCCTCCTTTGGAAACAATTACTCTTGTGTTTCCTTAAAACGGAAAATCATCATCATCCGGCCACGGGCAGCAAGCTCCCCAGTTTGCCGGATCCGCACGCCAACGATCCACTTCGATCTCTCTACACTTTTGCTGCAAGAAATTAATAAATTGACACAATGTCGTGCTATCCGGTCGCCCCATTTGACTAATTGCAAAGGTGAGATATGTCTCAAGCCCTAACGCATCGTCATCCGATATCGGCGGCAACATGATTGGCATTTAGATCACCCCAAAAACTCATAAATATTGGTCTGCCCTTCTGGGACGACGAATGACGATACCTTTTTTCGAATATGCAATTCCCCGGCTGATACTTCATGCAGCGCTTTGTCTGTCTTGCAAACCGAACATTGCAGAAGGGGCTGCTCCTCAAAACTTTGCGACACAGCGAAAAGCACGTCGCATTCCTGGCACTCATACACATGAACGAGAATTTTCACCTCAAAACAACTCGCTTTCCTCATATTTGATTCGGGCTGTTTTCCCTTTCGCCGTCTCGATGATCGTATAGCCATGTTCTACTGCTTCTGCTACTTTTGCCTTCCCTTGAACTCCGTCGATGACGAGAACAAGTACCTTTCCTGGAACAACAGGATGGGAAACGGTCATGCTATTGATATCGATTGGCAATTCTTGCGCTCTTTTGCTCACCAGAATCCCTCCGTGGTATAATAGTGATGCGTGGTCAGGAGAAATCCTGGCTTTTATTTTTTTGCATATAGTGGAGTTAAGCCATCATCGACTACTAATCATAGCTGCTCAAGGTCGACCCTGTGCAACACAGTTTCATGCCCTGTTCACCGTCAATAAATGTTTAGCGAATTTTCCCTCATCAAACTCAATTCTTGCTCGATGTGTAATGTGTATAGATGCTCGCTTCAATACTTTTTCTTTTAAACGATAATCCTCATCGAAGTAGTAATAATACTGTCTATCAAAGTCGTCCTTACATTCCAACAACGGACCTCTCATTTTCAAATGCCTTCTAATCTCAAAAATCAATTGTTCCCACTCTTTTTTTGCGAATATCAAACTTCCTACTTTATACCACTTCATAGCGTCATAATCCGTACTATCATCTGGATCGGTTGTACAAATATCACGTCCGTACTCTCTTTTTAATGCTTGTTCGTAAGTAAGTAATGCTTCCTCGCAAATTTCAACTTGATACATATAACCGAATCTTTCTTCCGCTTTTGGATTGTATAATTTCTCCATGATTTTCACCTCACTCACTGCCTATCAAACGCCTATATTTGTCGAAATTTGAAGAAAGATAGACATCATTGCTTTACTTTCTCGATTCTCAAAGTATAGTTTTCAGCAAGTTCAACACGCTTTAAACTATCATCTATCCAAACTTGAAATTTTTCTTCCGGCATCGGACCGCATTCCGGACATGGTGCGAAACCAACGGAAAAACTATTAATCTCGTGTACTACATGAGTGCCGTTGCAAAGTTTACACATTTGCTAACCCCTCCAATCTATGATTTAGTTTGATATCCCTCGGGATAACGACTGTATAATCCTGGCACATTTGAAATATCCGAGTACCAAGCGCTTCATCCACTTCTATGAGCTCTTCAACCGTCAGTTCCGAAGAAATCAAAATCGGTTTGTGATTAAGATAGCGATAATTGATCACAGAGTAGGTTTGTTCTACCTGCCATTCCGTAGCCCTTGGCTTCCCTTTCACCGGCTTGAACAAATCATCAATGAAAAGCACATCCACTTGCTTCATACGCTCCAGCTTTTCTTCTAGCAGGTCAAAATCGTCTTTCAGATCACTGAAACCTTCCACGTATGGGAAATACAGAACCGACACTTGAAGCTTTTTCATTAAGTTATTTGCAACCGCCATGAGCAAATGCGTTTTTCCTGCCCCTGGCTGCCCTAGTAAAGCAATGCTGTTTTGTCGTTTATGGCGGATTTCTTGGAAATCCTGAAAATATTCCAATGCGCATTCATAAGCATCAATAATGACTTGGGGCTTGCCTTTCGTAATAAAATTCTTGAAGCCCATTTTTTTGAATTCGTCCGTAATCTCGCTGGCTTTCATTAGCCTTTCGATGCGTTTCCGTATTACGCATTCACACTGCCGGGAGTATGTATCCCGCCATTGCCAAGCATCCTTCGGTGAACAAACCTTTCCAGCAAAAAAATCAGCTTCTGGAACCATTTCAACAGGTACAAGAGTCTTAAAGGCTGGGTCTTCTACCCATTCGGTTTTGTAGTGAACGCGGTATATCACAAACCCTTTGTCATTACAGATTGGACATTCAGGCTTTTTTTGTTCGGATCCGTCCGACACGGCCGCCGGTGATTGATTCAACGTTCTGTTTTGCAGATCGGCCATTACCTGGGCGATACTGGCGAATCTTCTCTCCATGATTCCCCTCCTTTGCCCCTTTGATAGATTTATAGTGTCTGTCAAGAATATAGCCAACGCAGTAAGAAAGGCTGTTTATGCGGTCTCTAGTGTGTTTCGGTTTGTAAGTATCGAACCGTTCTTTTAACCAAACCAGTGCGTTCTCCAGTGGTACTCCAGCAGAAAGAATTTCTCTCGCGGCATTTTCATCAAGCGGTGAAAAAGAAGTTCCATAACCTCGTAATTGGATAAAACGATCTAAAAGAATCTTCACTGCTTGTTCAGAAGTATGTGATATTTCTCCCGCACTTGCGGAATCGCCACTCAATGGGCCGGTCGTAGGCACCCCGTCACTTTCTTCTGAACCGCGCGTATGCGTATTATAAGCAGCAGCATATATATCATTCTTTATACATTCTTTATCATTATTGTTTATATCCGCGAGGTGTTCCCTGTCTGTTACCTTACTGTTACCCTCATTGGTTTTTTCATTGTCTAACACTTGATATGACTGGTTTTTCGGTGTTTCCAAGCTGTTACCCTGATGATGTTTTTTGTCATGTTCGGGTGTTTCTGAGGTGTTACCCTCACCGTCATTCAGTTGATACAAATCCCAATTTATCAAGGTTATTAGTGTATATTGTCTGTTACCCTTACCGCGATCTATTTTGATCATGGACTGTTTCTCAAGCCAATCTAAAATAGTAGAAACTGTTTTGGGGTTTGGTTCTTTCCATTTCACCCCCTCATACCATCCAACATTTTTTGCAATTTCTCGGACCGATGTCAGATGTTGGCCGGGCTTTATCGTCAAAAAGGTTCCATCTTTCATTGGAATTTTATTTTCTTGATGATTCACCTTGTATTTGAGATATTGCCAAATTCTATGGTAGAGAGGGGGCATCATCCATATTGCGCTGTCAAGTTCTTTCCTATAGTCTTTGATATATCCATGCAAGGAAGACCCTCCTCATTTTAAGGGACGAAAACCATTTTCCCGGTTAGCTCCATAATCTCTTGCTTAAACAGTTGTGCATCGCTATTGTTGTCCGATAAGTGAAGCAGCCATATTTCTTGTACTTTAGATAGATCATTTGCCTTCAAAAATTCTTTCACGTTCTCCAAAGAAAAGTGTGATCTAAGCAACCTTTTTTTCATAACTTTTGGGACCCGTCCTGCAACAATATTCTCGTTTAGAATGGCTAACGAGTAATTGCATTCGACCATAATATGTGTGAGACCAAGAAATCGGTAGCGGATATAGTACGTATCTGTTGTGAACAAAAGTTTTTCACGCTGTTGGTTCATCAATAGATATCCAATCGGTTCAGATGAATCATGTTGCACGTCAAAAGGAAGAATGGTCCAAGTACCGATCGTAAACTGCTTCTTAGCTTCGACAGTTTTTATGCGATGATGTTTTATACCGATCGCTTCTGCTGTGCCAGCTGACATGTAACAATCAATTCCTGCTTTCAAAACATCTTTAATCGATTTGCAATGATCACTATGCTCGTGAGTGATAAGGCATCCTGCAACCTGTGACATTTGAAATTGCAGCCCTTTTTGAATATCACGATAGTTAATCCCGCATTCCAGGAGAAGGGGAGTGCGCCCGTCAGTCACTCGGTAGCAGTTCCCCTTACTACTGGATGCTAAAGCTGTAATCTCAATCATTAGAATCCTGGTCCTTCCGTTCCTGTTAGTGGCATTTCTTGTTGCATTGGTTCCGTTTGATCTATTGGTTCCTCTTGCCGAGATTCTTCCACTTCTTCATAATCAATGTCGATGACTTCTTTGTTAGCATTTTCTTCAATTTCTGCTTGTACTTGGGCTTCCTCAATGATTTCATCTTGTCTGTTGAAATGTTTAATAATAAGGCTACTGTCGTCACTTGAGTTCATGAATTTTTTACAAGCGCGGTTTATAACGGTTTTTTTAGCCATTTCCTGCCTAAATTCATCATGAGTGCTTCCCTGTTTCTCAATTGTTTGATCTTTCCCCCACATTTGGGATTTACTCCACGCTTTACGAATCTCATCGATAGTCATTAATTCGTAATACACATCCCCATCAGGAAGAACAATTGTTGCGTAAGCTCCAATAATTTTATCTTTATTGATATTGCCGAACTTTTGTTTATGAGTAAGGTTGGTAATTCTACCGTTGATTATTTCGTAATCTACTTCGTCGCCTTCATAAATGACATTTGCGTTGATTTCTTTTGCACCAGTAACACGTTTCGTTACTGCCATGGTTCCGAAATAGGATCTTTGGAAAACCAATTGATTGCCGTAGACGATGAAATATCCTTGTTTTTTGGCGGGATTTAAGCCCTGTACGACCATATCCAGAAGTGCATTTGCTATTGAATCCCTTGTACAAACTTCCAATGCTGGACGTTTGTTGCGATCGTAAGTATTTTGCAAAATCAACCATGCACTTTTCATTGCATTTTCAGGGCTGTAATTCGCAGGAAAGTGGATTTCTCCACGTTCCTGGAACTCTCTAACCTTCATAGCTACTACATCCACAACATCTTTTTTTACTAACGCTATTTGATTGTTCCCCATATTAGATAGCCTCCTTTATTTGTGTTTTTGGTGATTCAACTCTCAACTTCTTGTCCTTCTCAGAAACAACAAGACTGATGACTTGAGAATTCACGTCTATAAGCTTTGTAACAGCTTCTGCGTTGTCCACAAAAATCGGTGCTTTGAAGCCATAGTGTTCAGATAGCGTGTTGATGATATCTAAGCCAACGTTAATTTTTGCTGCATTATTCAATCCGGAACTGTATGGGACCCCTTCAAAAAGCGTTTCGCAGACTTCCTGCAGCCCTCCGTTAATTTGCATTTCGAAGAGTTTGAATCTGGCATATTTGAATTTCGAATTTATCTTTTCTTCCAACATGTTTACCTTGGTCCGGATGAATTCTTCTGTTAAATAAAGCTGATGCTCGAGGTTTTCAAATTCTGCGGCCAATTCCCGTTCTTCTTCTTCCAGTTCTCGGATCCGGGCTTCGGACTGCTTAACCAGTGCAAACTTGCCCAAGTCCGCCTGCAGCTGCTCGCGTTTCTGTTTGAGTTCCAGGATTTCAAGTTGGATGGATTGGATCGATTCATTGGCCGACTGCTGCAGTTCTGCTATTTCATTTTGGAGATCCGCTTTTTCTTGCAATTTTGCGACATATTCCGGATTCTCAGTGATATCCACGATAGTGCTTTCCACGACTTTCAGCTGTTCATTCAGTTTTTCAAGGACGTTTTGCTTTTCTGCGATTTGTTCCTCAATTTTTTCTTTTTCCATGGCCAGCTTCTTAGTTTCCTCTATCAGCTTCTGCTTTTGGGCAGCCCCGTTTTTACCTTTGCCCGTGATTTCTTCTAGGCGTTTGGCCTTTTCCAAGTTAAACTGCTTCAAGGCCTTTTCTTTAGCCTCCTGGATTTGTTCCTCCGGCAAGGGTTGGCCACAAGTCGGGCAAGTGCAATTTTCGTTATGCAGGAATTGTTGCTCATTGACTTCCTGCCATTCCTTTCTCCATTGTTGAAGTTGAGATTCGATGCGAGCGATGTTTTCCTCATTGAATTTCATTTGGTTTTCGAGGTTTTTGATCTTTGATCTCAACAGCGAGATATTCGATTCTTCCTCCTGGATCCGGGCCCTCAACCGGTAGATTTCGTCTTTCGTCCCGGATTCGTGGGCCTGCTGGATCCGGAGGAGTGCCAATTCAACTTCTTGGATTTGTTTCCGTTTCTCTGCGATGGCTGCCCCGTTGCGGATGTTGCTGATCAATTCCTGTTTTTCTTCAATTTCCGCGTTGATAGTGGCGATTTCAGCCTCGAGGGAATCTTTATCCAACTCAGTCAGATCCGGAAGGTTGTGGTGAATTTCGTCTATACGGACCGGTATCTTTTGCAGCTGATCATTGATTTCTTTTTTTCTAGCAGCGATCACCTTTCTGTGGTTCTCGATGCTCCGGCCGTTTAAGATGTCCAACAATTCTGCCAAATCTTTGTTAGAATTGATTACTTCTTCGTCAGAGATATCGCCACAAACCTCAAGCAAGATCTTCCGACGGTCTTGCCATTTCAGTTGCTCGTTGAAGTATGTCGGGGATGTCAGCAATTTGAAAACATCCTCGTCAATCAGGTTAGAGATCAATTCGTCGTACTCTTTTTTCTTCACTGGTACGCCGTCAACGAAATAATCAGTGGTGTGCCCGGTAAATTCCGCCTGTACGGATCCGCGTTTCTTGGTCCATTTCTCACTGAACACTTTTTTCAGCGTCAGTTGCTTCCCATCAACCAAAAACACGCCTTCTACTTCGTGATCTAGGTTGTGCAGCACGTTCCCATTTTTGTCTAAGGTTTTGATGGCAAAATCCTTTCGATTATTCGAATCTTTGTCAAAAAGCAACCAAATGAATGCATCGAATAACGTTGTTTTTCCAGTCGCATTATCACCGTATACCCGAACATTTTCTCCGTTAGCTTCAAGGGAAAAAGAACGAATTCCCTTGAAGTTTTTCAGATTAAGCGACAATAAACGAATTTCTTTCACGATTTCCCCCTCCTTGTCTTTTCTTGAAAAGAGTGCTATACTTATAAATACTTCAAATATGTTTTCAACGGCTCACTTGGCAGAGTGAGCTTTTTTACTTCCAAAGAATTCAATTGATATGCCATAAACGTCATGTAGATACTTTTCTAAGTTGTCAGTGTGCACTTCCTCAAATCTGTTCCAATCGACGAAAATACGCTCTCCATCAATTGGTGTACCGTACCGATCAACTTTTTGCTTAATCGACAAGCACCATCCCTCCCTTTCAGATCACGTCAAGTGCTGTTATCACCCCAATATTCGCGATACAAAATCGATTTGAATGCCGCGTTTGCGCATATCGTTGATAACTTCAAAGAGCTGTGCTCGTCTATGTTTTTTCATTTCCACTTCTTGCAATTGTTCAACTAGAAACTGCAGCTCAGAGATTTCAATTTTCATAGATTCATAGTCGCGGTTTTGCAACGCATCTTGTATATACTCCATGCACAGTGATGCCTTCTCCAACAAATCCGCTTCCTGCAACATGATCGAATCTTGCACTCCCGTTCACCTCCTTTCCTTTTCAAACAGACGTCATCGCAATGACCATCGCATGTATTATGGCGCGACTCCCCCCTCCGGATCATTTCTCGCTCAGTCTGTTTGGTGCTCATGCGCACCGACTGAAGCACAGACAATCACGGGCTGGGGGTGCACCCGCCGCCTGCGCTCCAGTCGGCAAGCATGAGCTTGCCTTTTGCATTGGAGCATGGTATGTTAAGATTAGGGCTTGTTTTACGAAGCAGTGAGCGTTTCGCTTGCTGCTTTTTCTTTTAATCGTTGGTAAAGTGTTTCTTTGGCTGCTAACTCTAATGCCATCAGCAACGTTGGATTGCTCCGCAGTTCCGAACAAATTTCCCTAACCTCTGCCGCTTTCATCAATCGGCTTGCTGAAAGTACCGCGTACATTTAAAATCACTCCTTTCCTTTCATTTTCGGATGAATCCTTTCGATTGCAGTTTCGCACGATGCTTTTGCCACATCTTGAACCAAGAAAAGCCGTATTCGATGCAAATAACAGCAACGTATTGAGTAAGTGCGACAATGGCGTCAATCGCTTGTAAGATAGCTTCCTCGAGGTGCTGTTTGTCAAAATCTCGTATAGACCGAGGATGATTGGCGACGCAAACACTTTCGATTGCTTCAAGCGCTTCGGCGAGTTCTTCACGCGTTTTCATCGCAACGCTTGCCCGGTGAAGATCAACCATTTCTCCATCCAGCTTCACAGGTCCCCACCCTACGTACTCGGCTGCTGCCTCGAGTGCAACCCACGGATTGTTATGCTTTTCCGCAAAGTATTTCGAGATATTGGGCTGTACTCGGTAGCGGCCGTTCTCCTGATGTGAAATAGATTCACGAGATTCATAAATTTCAAAGGAAAGCTGCTGCTGGGTCATATTGGCTGCTTTCCTTGCCGCTTTGACCGCGTCGGCGGCTCTACCACGTTTCATGTTTCCTTTTCCCCTTTCTACCAATCTTCACAAATATGCATGATATGCTATGAATAGAGGCACTTACATCGCCACAATCGTAGATTCTTGTTCTCGGATCCACGCATCAATCGCTTCACGACTGAATAAAATACGGCGTCGGATTCGAAAATGAGGGATTTGCTTTTGACGCACCATCGCATAAATCGTGTCGCGATGAACGCCGAGATACTCAGCAACCTCCTGGACAGTAAGCGTTTTTCGTTCCATCGGATCGCCTCCTTGTAGGATTTTCCTCCTTCTTGTCAAAATAAGAAGATGGAAGGAGGTGGAGTTTTGTGAAACTTAATCAGGATTGTGTGCGAAATCTTTTATTAACTATTGAAGAAGAACTCTCAATAAATGAGCCTTTAGATGCTGTAAGACTTCAACAAAAGCCAAGATTACAACAGTACAGCCTTGATGACATCGTTTATACGATTTCCAAACTCAAGGAAGCTGGTTTTATTAATGCTGATGTTTTAGTAACATTGGACGGAACAGATGCTATCGTCTCTAGTCTTACCTATAATGGTCACCTTTTTCTTGATAACATTAGGGACGATGGAGTATGGAAACTGACCAAACAAGCAGCATCAAAATTGTCGAGTGTCTCGCTTAACATCCTAGCTGAGCTTGCAAGCAGTTATATCAAGAACAAATTAAACTTGTAGCCAAAAATTCTTGTTTTTCTCACGACAAAAACAAGATAATTCTTTTAAAATCTTTTCAAATTTAGAGAGACCGTCATCTTTACTGAAAACCAAAAACTCAACACTCATAGTACTTTTTCCAACTTTATCAACATCAAACATCTTTTTAATGGCGTATCCTGTTATATAGACTGATAATTCGATGGAATCATGAGCTGTATCATCTTTCGGAGCCGTCGTTGCCGCGGCGGCTTCTTTTTCAAGCTGAGAAACACGTGCTTCTAATTCAGAAAGACGTTGTTCGAGATTCATTTAGCTCACCTCCTTAGGCTGATGCTGTTTCATTTTGTTCCTTAAAAGAACGTTCGTCTTTAAAAAAAATTGTCCAATTAAAATCGAGAACCGAAGCAATCTTCTTAGCAACTTTAACAGTCGGTGTTTTTGTCCCATTTTCAATATGAGTGTAATAGCTCCTTGAGATTTCGCAGTTTTCAGCAACTTGACTTTGAGTCATCCCTTTTTTTTCACGTAACTCTTTAAGCCATGTTCTCAATTAATTTCACCACCTTTTGTTCCTTTTGGTAACTTTTGATTTTATTATATGTCCCTAAAAGTAACAAGTCAATATTTTTTTATCCTTTTAGGAACATTTTTTAATTCCGCTTTAAAGTTTCTTTCAGTAACATTATAATAATTAATATAATTAGGTAGATTGCGGTGATAGTATGCAAACCTTTGGAGAAAGGTTAAAACATTTACGGGAGAAGAAAAAACAAGAAAACCCAAAGTGGACTCAAGAATATGTCGCTGACCTTGTTGGAGTAGCACGAACAACATATACAGCATATGAACGTGGCACTAAACAGCCTCAATTAGACACGGTAAATAAATTAGCTGATTTATTCGAAGTTAGTGCTGACTATCTCCTCGGCCGCACCGATAACCCAAATCCACCAGAGAATGATGATAAAGAGTTAGGTACATTGGCAAGAATCAATCAGCTCATTAAAGAGCACGGTATTGAACAAATGGGCTTCTTCGATATCGAAAAGTGGAAAAGCCTATCGGAGGAAGAGATCGAGGAGATCATAAAGCACTTTGAATGGGTTGTTCATAAAGCAAAAGAAAAGAATAAAGACAGCAGCGAAGAGTAGCCGCCTTAGAACATTATCCCTAATGTTTTAGGCGGTTATTTAATTATGCAGGAGGGGAGTATTAATCATGGGAACTTTCAACAAAGATTATTTTTTAACTGCTAATGCTAACATTTTAGAGAATGATGAAGGACTAAGAAAAGTACAAAAGGACGCATATATCGAAATTTGCAACCATTTTTTATTGAAAAAGTCTAAAAGTCATGCTGTTGCCATTTTACCAACTGGTTCCGGCAAAACAGGAGTAATGGCAATTGCACCTTTTGGAATAGCCAATGGTCGAGTTTTAATTATTACCCCTCAACTAGTTATCAAAGATCATGTACTTGATTCTCTTGATCCTACAAATCCAAAAAACTTTTGGTTAAGACATAATGTCTTTAAGGATTTTAATGAGTTACCGCAGGTAGTTGAATATGATAAAGATACACTTTTTGAAGAATTAGAAGAAAGTAATATTATCATTTTAAATATACATAAACTAAGCACAAAATTCCGAAACTCTCTTCTTAAAAAAGTCGAAAGAGACTTTTTTGATATGATCATTATAGATGAAGCCCATCATTCACCAGCACAAACTTGGCAAGATGCCTTAGAATACTTTAGTGATGCAAAAGTATTAAAAGTAACAGGAACTCCGTTTAGAACAGATCGAAAGAAAATCGAAGGAGAAGTAGTGATTAATTATAGGCTTGGTAAGGCTATGAAAGATGGGATTGTAAAATCGTTAAAAAATTTCATTCTTAAACCAGAAAAAGTGTATCTAACGATTGATAATGACAGCTCAAGAAAATATACAATAAAAGAAATTGAAGCAATGAAACTTAAAGATAAAGATTTTGTAACCAGAAGTGTAGCATATTCTCCTGAATGCAATAAACACATTGTGGAAGCAAGTATAGATGAACTGAACAAACGTCGTGCGGGGAGTTCTGTTCCTCACAAAATTATTGCTGTATGTTGCAGTATTGAACATGCTGAAGATGTAAAAAAACTATATGAAGAAAGGAATTTGAGAGTAGCAATCGTACACAGTGAATTGCCAAAAAATAAAAAAATCGAAGAATTAAGGAAAATTGAGAGTCATCAAGTTGATGTGGTTGTACATGTTGCGATGCTGGGTGAAGGATATGATCACCCGTACCTATCTGTAGCTGCTATTTTCAGACCGTTTCGTAGTTTAGCTCCCTATTCTCAATTTATCGGAAGAATACTCAGAAGAATTCCTGATGAAGAAGTTAGTAATGAGTTAGATAATATAGGCGTAGTTATAGCTCATAGGGATTTAGGACTTGATGAACTTTGGAAAGAATATAAGCAAGAACAAGAGTATTGCGATGTTTTAAGATCTGTTGAAAAAGCAGAAAAAGACGAGAGAAATTTACTGAAAAAAATTAGAAACCCTAAAAACTCTGATATTGGTTCTGTTATTGTTGAAGGAGATCTGCATATAGAAGAAGAATATTATGAATATACAGAGGCCGCAAAAGCATATGAAGCATATGAAAGAGATATAGAAGAAAAGGCGAAACAATTAAAACAAATTTTTCCTGATAAGAGCGAAGAGGATTTAAAGCAATTGGCAAGACAACAGTCTAAACCAACTGTAATAAATCCATTATTGAAAAACCCTAAAAAATATCGTATGCTTCTGAGAAGAGAATTCTGGGAAAAAGTACAGTATGATATCCCTGCTACGCTAATTACGGAATTAAAACTCAAAAAGGAAGGCAGAGAATTAGCAAATCTTCCTTTAAAAAAGAATATGCGTTGGATATTAAAAGATGGGGATAATGCAGCAATTATTGCAAAATATATGAACTGTATTCTGGTTTCTAAATATGGACCAAGGGAAAAATGGACAATTAATGACTACCATAACGCTAATAATGAATTAGATGAAATCGTGACCCATCTGAAAAAAATGATTAAATCAATTCTTTTCTAAAGGAGTGTAGAAAGTGTTAAACAAATTACGTACACAATTGTGGGAAGCCATGTATCTTAACCCAGTTTGGCCCCATGAATTACTAGAAAACGCTAAAGATCCTGAATACAAAAACATTTCTTTCAAACCGTTAGATGCTGGACTTGAAGTTGAGTTATTATTCATGGATGAAGGACAATTAGTTAAAGCTGTTTACCTTTTTGACTCAAACGATTATTTGCAAAGGGCAGTAATGTATGAAAATGAACACGAAAGCGTTATTTACGATCGTAATCAATTAGTGACTAATATAATGAATGAAATTCTTGAATTAACCGGCGTTAAGCAATCAAATAAAATTATTGCATAAAATAAATTATTACTAAAAGTAAAAGCCCAAAATTGGGCTTTTTCTTTTTATTGCCAAACCAAACATTTGTTCCTATAATATCCCTAGGAGGGGACAATATGGAGCTACGCCGCTACTACACAACCGCGTTGGAAGACTGGGTGACCAAGTTTTATACACGACTAAACATCTTTTATCCTTGCCAAATCGATCCATCATTTATTGCTCGAAAGATGAACATTTTCTTGCGCGAAAAGCCTTTTCCATCAACACATCAAGTTGTGGGCCGCTTTCGCTGCATTGTTGTCGACTCCCGGCTATCTAAAGAAGAAAAACGCAAAGCCTTCTTTCATGAATTGTGTCACATATTGAGGCACGTTGGTATACAGAGCATGATGCCAGAGGCTTTTCGAGAGCTACAAGAACGGGATGCAAATCATTTTACGAAATATGCTGCTATTCCCTTTCACATGTTAAGATTCATTGACTGGCACGAACCATACATAGTTGAGCATATGTCCAATATGTTTAAAGTGACACCAGAGTTATGTGAAGAACGCTTAACACAGATTAGAAACCGTATATTAGTCAAACAATCGAGTAATGAAACTAAAATTAGCACATTCCAAAGGTAGAACGTCAAAAATTGTACCAAACATTCTCCGAAAATCCCTTAAGATAATAGTATTGAATGACTGTGTAAGTAAAAAGGAGGATGGCGATGGCCTATTTCCGAAAAGTAAAAGCGAAAAACAAAAAAGGATATACATGGTCTTTTACGATAGATATCGGAACAGGGAAACGAAAACAAATCACACGACGCGGCTTTGAAAGTTTTTATTTTTACGAAAATCTGATCGCTGAAAACTAACAACTAACCCTTTAGAAAAAGGTGATGAATGTGGCGAGCATTCAACGTCGAGGGAAGAGTTCATTCTTGTTGGTAGTGGAAGCTGGCTATGATGCCAAGGGAAAACGGCTTCGACGTACCAAAACGATTCGCATCGAGGATGAGGCTTTGCTTAAGACAACTAAAAAGCTCCGCGATTATTTGAATGAGGAATTGCTGAAATTCAAGATGGAAGTCGAAGCTGGTGAATACATCGCTCCTGAAAAAATGAAATTAGCCGATTTTATTAAAGAGTGGGAAACCAAATACGCGGTAAAAGAACTATCGGAAACAACCTTGAATAATTATTTATCCCATATCAAAAACCACATCCTCCCCATTCTCGGACATATGCGAATCGATCAGATTAAGCCAGTTCATATTGTAAACTTTTTAGACCAGATCAAAAGAGCAGACGGCAAAAAGAAGCCACTTGCAACAAGAACAATCGAAAATGCCTATCTAACCATTAGAAACATTCTTCAACGAGCTGTCGAATGGCAAATCATTAAATCCAATCCGGCCAGCGCAGTCAAAAAGCCGAAAAGCAAGAAAGAAGCTGTTAAAGAAGTTCAAGTATACGACGAAAAAGAAGTTGAAGCTCTGTTTCGGGCCGTGCAAAACGAACCTTTTCACTGGAGAATTTTTACGACATTAGCCATCGCTGCAGGATTACGGAGAGGGGAACTGTTAGGCTTGGAATGGTCGAATGTTGACTTGGAAAATGGCGTGATTCGTATTAACAAAGCGATTGTTAAAGGACGAAAAGGCTCGGTGGAAAAAAGCCCAAAAACGAAAAAGTCCAATCGTCTCGTTTCCCTACCAAATTCCGTCATCGCCGAATTAAAATTATACCGCCGGCACTGGCTAAAACAAAAACTGCAGGCGGGAGACTTATGGAAGGAAGAAAAAGAGTACTTATTTTGCAATATCGATGGTCGGCACTTTTATCCGACCACTCCTACCACCTGGTGGCGGCGTTTTACAAAGCGTGCTGGCATCCGTTATATTCGTCTTCACGATCTTCGTCATACTTCGGCCACTTTATTAATTAACCAAGGAGTGCACGCAAAAATTATTGCCGAACGGCTCGGCCATTCGGATATTCGAGTGACCATGGACATATACGGGCATGCACTCCAAAAAGCAGACCATGAAGCAGCGAATAAACTTGATCATTTATTTACAAACACGTCATCACAGATGAAATAAATTGTTGGCGAGTTGTTGACGAATTGTTGACGAAATCCGTCAACAACTGCCCTAAATCGTCCTATTTTATCCGAAAGCAATATGGTAAAATCCTTGTAGCAACGGGTTTTTTCCTACTTGACTATTTTGCATCCTACCGCGCACGTTGGACTGGCAGCGCGAAGGTCACCGGTTCGAACCCGGTATGCTCCATTGAAAAAACCCTTGCATGGCAAGGGTTTTTCCTATTTTGCTTTAATTGCGTTGTTGACGGATAGTTGACGAATTTTTTTAATCATCGAATTTTATAAACGCTGATCAATTTCTTTTAACAATTGCTCTGCACCGCCACGTCTTAAAACGATTTTACCGCTGGTAAGCCTGAAGTTATCATCAATCAGTCAGTTAGTTTCCTCCTTCATAAATTCATGAATGCCGCCAACGAAGAGCCTGCTCGTTTTGAGCAGGCTTATATCTATTTTGGCTACATATGAAGCGAGAGATTTTCCCGAGTTCGACAGTCACTAGGCAAACAAAATGCCTCTCGCCCCTTGATGCAAA
>ERZ1673777.36-NODE-36-length-29975-cov-28.543616_pt1 | contig 29975 bp, 32 predicted proteins | sample MGYA00580138_ERZ1673777 | MGnify/ENA primary metagenome ERZ1673777 (study PRJEB41219, sample SAMN04549618) | soil metagenome | isolation source: soil | place: USA: South Carolina, Cape Romain NWR | collected 2009-05-18 ... | reverse complement strand
CAAGCTCTGCACGTTTTCCTTGCAGAACTCTGTATTTTTATTTTGCAATAAACATTATATGCGGTTCATTGTTAATGGTATACGGTAACGTGAAATAATATCTCCCCACTTTTTCAGAATCTCCGTATTTCTTTTCAAATATATAATAATCTTCAGAGTTCGTATATGTGATATAAATAACAGCTTCTATAATACCTATCCGTTTATTTCGTCTATACATTTTATACATGTTTGATACGTTAATCCTTGGAAATACTTTTTCCTTTTTAGACAGTAAGTGAATGGCCACATTCATTAAAACAAACTTAAATATATTATGGTCGTTAATGTCCTCATCATTTAAAGAATTTATCTCATATTCACATTTTTTTATAAATTCCTTTTCTTCCCCCCTTTGAATAGCATTGTGAAATTCCCGTAAAAGATTAGGCTGAAAATTAAGTGTGACACTGTCCCAGCTACTCACATCATCCACGAATTCAACTACCCGCTTTATATGAACTTTATTGGTTGAAAGGGAATATTCATACAACTGTATTCCTTTTACGTACGGTTCCTTCTTCACGAATGCTTCCATTTTCGATTTTATAAAAGCAAGCTTGTCCTCTTTGCGATTAGAAACGATATGGATGCTAGGCTTCAGTACTCTTTTATCAATGTATGTTTCCAATCGCTTTAGTAACTGAACTTTTTCCTCTTCTAATCTATTTATCTTATTTTCTAATGACTCTTTTTCTAATGACAGTTGGTATGCTTTTAAAATTACCGTTATCAAGAATAATATGAGCGGAATATATCCCCTTGGAGACATAGGCTTTAAGTAGGGGGACACTATATCATTGATGACATCTTTGGTATCTCCAAGCACCACATCGCTAACTATAGGATATAAAAACCCTCCTAATAGCGTGATAATAAACATGGTGAATGAAAAAATAACCATCTTATTATTCTTCAATTCTCTTCACTCCCTTCTATTAGTTTACTACATAAAAAGCCCCTAATCAGCTGATTAGGAGCTTTATGCATTTTTATATTGTTCTTCCATGATGGAGTCCCCCAATACCTCGCTGTTAAAGACTATACGATATGCCTCCTCTTCGTTACCTAGCTTCTTTGCTAGGTCAGTAGCCATTCTTTTAATAAGAAGGTCATTTTTTGCGAGGTTTTTCATTTTCTTTAAATTAAATTCCATTTTTTCTCCTCCTTGATACACTTTGTTATACATGATGAAATTGAGGTAATTGATGATTCAACAATAAATCATCAATCCCTTTGTATTTATCATTCCATAGAGCCAAACGCACACCTATATTTTGCGCTTTTAGCTCTTTGATAAATTCGATCATCGCTTTTTGGACGTGCGGATTTCGAGCAGCGTCCATGTCATAAGCGAGATTGACAGTCGTTACCCCCATTTCTTGCAATATCGGGAAAGCCAATCGATACGCGTTGACTCCCGGCAGTGCAAGAAATGTAGTTCCTATATCGTCAAGTTCCTCTGGTGAGTAGAGTTTCTTGACGAGATCGACTGCAATATCGCATTTGAGGGCCCCTTCGGATACCCAAACGGTTTTCGCCTTTCTTAACGTGCCTTGTGTCCATGTTGCCAATTCGTCTGAAGGAACAGCAACATGAACAGGAGCAGGATTACCGACACCTGTACCTTTATATTTATTGGCTGAAGACAGCCAGAAATAACGGTTGCCTTTTTTTAGAGTTACGATACAAAGAGGCTGCCCTTCATAATTAATTATTTTTGAAGCGCCTAACTCTAACTCACCTGTAAAAATAATTTCCCCTTCATATGCCACTTGAACAATGTTCGGCTGCTCAAGTTTCACTTGAAGCAATTCTCTTTTGCACCCCGATAAAAGTGAAACGTTTATCTCATTTGTTGGGTTGTCAATTCGATATTGAAATCCCACAATATTATTCCGCTGATCGCGATATGGAATCAATATCCCTTCCATACCTGCAATCGCCCAGAACTCGCTTGTTTCACTTTTATGAAGATAGAAGCCAGGTATACCTGAAAAGTCATTAATACCCAGAATGTCGGAAATTTCTTTAACTACCCATGCATTTCGTGACGGTAACGTTTTATATTGGCGAATCATAATGACTTCATCACTCAATCCTCTATTTGAGGAAGTGAGATGAGCATAGTGTTCTTCCGTCAGTGACAGACAATCGAGCATTGCGGAATAGACCATATGGATTTTGTCTATATCCGCTTTTGGTAAAGATTTCTCTAGCGGCTCGATATTGTGTTTATCCACTGCTCGACGTTGGCCTTTCTTCATAAAATGGAGATAACTTGGCAACGCCGAATTCTTGGAGAACGGACGGTCACTTTCAACACGAATACACGCCACTAAGCTTCCATCCTCATTCGTAATACATCCCCCTACCTTGCCACAAACTGGGCAGGCAGTACGATAGAATTCAAACCATCCTGGAATACGCGTTTGTCTCATTAATTTCATATTTACCACCCTTCCAAAGTTTTTTATCCCCGCTGCGCATGTTAGCCAATACATTTGTCAAAACGTTGATGGTCAATCGGTGGCATGACTGTTACGATTTCAAAGTCATACCACCCTTTCCAAGCTACCACTACAACAATGGGATTGTGAGATTGGTCAAATCCTGCAATGACCATCTTTAAATCCCTTCCGTATTGCGTTTCTACCACTTTTCCGTTATAAATCGCAAGCGCTATATCGCGCTTGTCATAACCTCTCTTATTCATCTGGTGTTTCGCATGTACGGAAATGTGGATAGTGCCTTTTTGTCCCATTAGGACTTTTTTAAGTTTTCGAAATACATTTTGCATACAATCCCCACTCCTTCCGAAGTAAATAAAAAGCGGTCTTCGGACGTTTGATGATGGCATACGATAGCCATACACAAACAGTCCAAAGACCGCATATGTTTGATAAACCACCCGCTGACCTAAATGGTCGCAAAAAAATGAAAAAATCTTAACACTTTTAGAATATCATCGAATCGGAATTTTAGACAATGTTTTTTGTAAAATTTTTCGCCAATTTTTTTCCTTTGAAGTAGGTTCATCCTTATAAGGAAAGAGATGCAACATCATTATACGAAACTCATTTTCCCATGCTTTTTGAACATATGGGTTTTTCCATAACGGGGCTGTTTGAATGTATTGCTGCTGTACCTGCTCCTCTATCGGATGTAAAGAACCTAATAGCGGAATTTTCATTTGTTTGGACAACCATTCAGGCTGGCTAAACGAATATGTGCGTGTATGAATGAGATAAAAAGGAATTTTTATACGAGATTGCAAGCTATGAATATAACTTGACCATTCGAGAATTGGCCAATAACTGTTATCAACTATAATCCAAAGTTCCGAACAATGCTCTAAGGTATCTAATGTTGCTTCATTCATCTCTCCAGTCGGTAAATCTATCAAGGTTACATCAAAGTATTTAGCATTTGTGATGTAATATTGAATTATCTCAGGATTCCATTCATACTTCCAATCATTAGGACCTAGCGGGAACCAATACACCCCATGGCTTTGTAACACAACTGATTCGGGATGATAGTCCTCATTTAGTAACACTTCTACAAAAGAGTGCCAATCATGAGGAATTGCTTTCCAGCGGCTTAGAGTGGAATATAGCTGTTGATACCGATTTAAAGCTTCAAGTACTGCTACTGAAGAATGATGTTCCCCTAAATAACAAGAAAATGTCGTGATAAAAGTAGAAACTCCTATTCGTTGTAAAGGTGACCATACACCGATAACATGATTTCTTTTCGACCGTATCGGATGAAACAGACCTTTTTTGATTAAAATTGATCGTTCTAAAATAGGATTGGCTTGAGCAATTGCTTCTAGTCGGTTAACATAGGTTGGTGAATTATTAGAATATATAAGTGACTCTATTTGAGCAGAATGAACTGGAATTTTTTCTTCAGGGTGTTCGCTTTGCATTTCCTCTGATTGTTCATTTTCCTCATTTTGGGTGAGAAATTGCTCTCTTTCTACGTCTTTTGAATTATCCTGATCACTGCCGATAGATACGTTCTGATCTCCCTTTTCTTTTGTAGAGACTTCTGGACATTTGTTTCCGATCGAAATACATTGATTTAGTTCCGTTTCATTTTCTTCATAAGATGTACCGGTAGTAGACCGGGTAATATTCAGTTCATCGCCATTGGCAATAGACAAGGACATTTCTTTTTTTATGTAATTGGGATTGGTATAAGAATATACTTTAAGAAAACCTATAAGCTCGTTTAATTTGGTAAACGAATGATGTGTAAAGAAAGATGGTTGGTGCTCCCCAAATCCTATAACATGCGCAGATAGTTGCATCACTTTCTCGTTCCATTGGGGAATAGAAGGATGTGTGGTATCCACAATGACTATATCTTCTTGCTGACAGACTTCAGTTAATTCATCTATTGACAATACCTGCTTAATGTGTATTAACTCAGGTTTCGCTTCTTTAATATTTTTAATAAGCTGGTCATTCAACGTAAATACATATATATTTAGCATCTAATTCTCTCCCTTAAAAAAATACCGCTCTTATACAAATTTCTGTATAAGAGCGGTAATCGCTTTAATAACATTTTATTATGGCTACACAGCAATCTTGTTAAATAGCTATTCCCATTATAATCATAATTGATGATACTGACAAGAGACTTTACCTTCTACGTCTCGTCATGTTCCATCTAATTCGTTTTTCTAATTCTGCCATACATTCGTCTTTATGCAAATCCCAAAAAGCCTCTGCTTCCTCACGAGAAAATACCTTTGTAAGCATTTCAATAGCTTCATCTCTAATGAGCCATTCCGGTAGAAGTTCCCTGCTATTTTCATGTCGAGCAATAAACTGTTGCAAAATTCGTTTTGCTTCAAAATCTTTATCACTGTTAGTATTTATAGCGCTTTCTGATGATCTATTCAGTACAGCGGTTACATAAGCAATCGGGTTCTCTATATCGTACCGATTTTGAAGGTTTTCTAATAAATCGATTACTTTTTCTTTGCCGTGTTCTTTCCAACGTTCTAAGACCTTTTTATCGGCTTGTATCCCCCAAGCTTGTAACAATCTCTGACATTCTCTTTCAAAAGAATTATCATCGTCTCGAACCGTAGGTAAGTCTTCTGTAATCGGAAAGTTAGATAGTGGATTTTTACTATGTATAATAAATCTGATTTTTTGTACTCTCTTTCCGACCTTAATTTCTTCAAAATCAAACGAGATATCCGTATGTGCATTGAGCTCTTTTTGAGCTGTTAATAGCACTCGTTGTTTAAAATTAGCATATCTTGGATAAATATCTTTTGCACCTAATAATTCCTTTAATTTATCGACTTCCAACGTTCTTTCTTTTATGCGCTCAAATTGCTTTAATAATTCATAGATTCGTATCGAATAAAAACTATTAAGTTTAACCACATTTGCCAATCGGTAAGAAGTAAATTCCCGTTTTAATTGAAGTAGATAAGGCTTTAAAAAAGGATCAAAACGTAGTTCCATTGTTCCATCTCTATCATTGTATGAAACATAACTAAGCCAACTGACTTGGATCAGCTTATTTTCAATTTTCACTGTAAACGTTTTACTTAGCAAATTATGCGTTATCTTCTTGAGTTCACTATAAGCAGATTGTCCTTTCAAACCTAACCAATTTATAAATTCCCGTGTAGAGAACAAATACGTTTTAAAGTCTGTATCGTCTTTTTGGATATTACTCGCCAAACAAAGAATAATTTTTTGTTCTGTCACCGTAAGACGATAGCTTGCTTCAATAAATGAATTTGCTTTAGATATTTTATTTACTTCGGAATCCAATTTAACAAAAGCTAATTCTCCCAACGTAAACCCCCCTTCATTATCATTATGCCATAGCACAATGATAACTTCAATTTATTAATGTTACCTTTAACACCAAATCTGTTACCTTTATCACCAAATTTGTTACCTTTGACACCAAATCCGTTACCTTTATCACCAAACTTGTTACCTTTGACACCAAATCCGTTACCTTTATCACCAAACTTGTTACCTTTAACACCAAATCTGTTACCTTTATCACCAAATTTGTTACCTTTAACACCAAATCTGTTACCTTTAGTATCTATTAAACCAACATTCTCAAGGGTTGGGCTAATCCGAAAAGATTTAAAACAGTATTTAAAACAAAAAACAATAACTAAAATATATTTGTAAATATATTAAAACACAACAAAAACTAGGAAGTTTCGACAATACTAATTACTTGTTAACCATTTATCACCCATTTTTTGTTTAAATATATTCGTAGATGTATCGAAAAAAATACCTCATCTTCGAAACTTAAGTTCTATAATAAAATAATGTTGCTAGTTACAATAGGGTTTCGTTATAATAAAGATGTAATTCCTTCTTCATTTATTTGCGACCATTCAGGTCAGCGGGTGTTTACGTTTACTAAACAACAGCAACCTATGGGTTGAGTAAGAAGTCCAACTGTTCGTATGGACTTTTTACGAAACTCATAGGTTTTTTTATTTCCTATGAGAAAGGAATTACAAAAATAAACTTTGAAAGGATGATTTTATTATGACGGTAGATTGTAGTGAATTATTAGAACGGTTGAGAGAACCGTTTCCAGAAGAAGACATTGAATGGAGAATACAGCGTACGTTTAAACGCAACGGCAAATGGTATGCAGTTGTTTTGGCATATGTAACAAGCCGCGCCGTTATGAACAGATTGGATGATGTTTTTCTTACAAATTGGAAGAATGAATTTTTTCCATGGGAAAATCGCGGTGTAAAATGTCGACTTTGGGTAAAAATAGGTAACGAATGGATTTACCGCGAAGACGGGGCTAGCTTTGAGGACCATAAGAAAGGAAAAGAAGATTTAGACCATATTAAGTCCACTTTTTCAAATGCCTTAAAGAGAGCTGCCGTCCAATTTGGAATTGGCCGTTACCTCTATAAATTAGAGGAAACAACCGTTGAATTAAAGGCACAGGGGAAATACTATGTAAAGATCAAAGAAGGTAACCAGGAAAAGTATTTATACTGGGACCCTCCTAAACTTCCAATTTGGGCTTTACCAAAAGGTGATCGAGAAGAATCAAACACTGCGGTTGTCCCAAAACAAAATCAAAACCAACAAAAACAACAAAGTGATAAGCGGAACAAGTTAGTAAAGGAAATTCAAAATATGCGCCCACGAGTTGGCCTAGCTAATGATGGTTGGTTCATAGGCCTATATAAAACGGTGAATGAACAACCGAATGCTAAATTCGAATCGATCAAGCAACTATATGAGCAGGCAAGCATGGAATCGTTAGAAAAAGTTTATCGGGCGATGAAGCCCGTCTCTGCGGTTGTGGCAGCTAGAGACAACTATAGTATTAGCGAAAAACGCCTCCTTGAATTATGTCAGATCATTACAGGGGAAGAAATTACAAGTATCGCTAATGCATTGCTAAAAGTGCGGGATGAGCATGTTCCAAACATCATCCAATTGTGCAAAGCAGAACAAAAGCTGCAACAACAACACACTCGCAGAGGCGCATGACACGAAAGCACGAGGTCTAGGGTATATCAACGTCTTCCCTACCTTCGTGCTTTTTTATTTACTAACAAACTGATATGGAGGGAAAAGTGATGAAACAGGAGCCCAAAGGCTATGAATGCCCTCGTTGTGGGGAAGAAACCTTTATAATTGTGGCACAATTCGATGTTTATCCAGATGAACGTATCACTGTTTATCAGTGTACAAACCCGGATTGCGGCCACACACAATCCTAAATAAAAGGTTAACCAAACAATAAAAGAGGGGGAAAACGATGAAATTTACTTTAAAAAAAGATATTTTACTTGAAGGATTAAACAAAGTAGCAAAGGTAGTGCCATCGAAGCCGAGCATCCCTATTATCGGTGGCATTCTTGTTCGTTGTACTCAAAACGAAATGATTTTCACAGGGACTGACTCTACGGAAACTATCATTCATTCCGTAGCCGTTAGCGAAGATTGTACAATCGAACAAGAAGGAGCAACCGTATTCCCAAAAAACATTGTGGACATTGTGAAGAAACTGAACAAAGAGGTCCATATCGAAATGGATGCTGCGGTTGCAACAATTAAAAGCGGAAAAGCAGTTTTTCAGTTGAATTGTTTTGACGCAGAAGAATTTCCGCGCATCCCACTTAATCTCGATGAACCTATTCTTTCATTGAAAGGAACAGAATTCATCAAGATAGTCTCAAAAACGGCATATTGTGTTTCCACAAGTGAAGTGCGACCTATCCTGCAAGGGGTACAGCTCGTAGTTGAAAATGGATGTATACATGCCGTTGCAACAGATTCCCATCGATTAGGAACCGTACGGGTAAAAGGTCTAAAAAGCGGAAAAGAGATGTCTTTTGTCATTCCTGGAAAAACACTAGATACAGTGGCAAAAACCATCAATCCTGCTGATGATGTAGAAATCTTCGGTACAAGAACGAACATCTCTTTCCGTTCGGGGAATACGGTGTATGTGAGCCGCTTGCTTGACGGTAACTATCCGGAGACCGCTCGTTTAATTCCGACCGAGTATCGAGCAGTTGTTAGTGTTGATCGCAAAGCGCTGCTTGAAGGTCTAGAGTTGGTCGAAAAAGTTGCTGATAAAGCAGGAACATGCAAGATGCATGTTAATGGCTCTATCCACCTATCCTCCTTCGCTACACAAACCGGGAAAGCACAAATTGAGGTTGAATATGCTTCACTCGATGGCGAAGATGACTTCGAACTGGCTTTTTCAACGAAGTACGCTATCGAATCATTAAAGACCTTTTCCGCTGAAACAGTGGAATTTTGCTTTACAGGAGCATTTCGGCCATTTGTGCTACGCCCCGCAGAGGATTGTCGTAACGAACAGATGGATGAATTGCAGCTCATCTTACCTGTTAGAACATACTAGACTGTTATGAAGGGAGTTGGGTCTTTCCAACTCCCCTTTCATTTGGAGGGATATTATGAAATTTAATGCTGAACTTTTCTGGGATTCGGCGAAAAAGAAGGCTGAAACACTCCAGAAAACACCCGTTTCTCCAAGAGAGAAAGCAATGGTCTATATCGTTGAGTGTATAGCGCGGGAAACAGATCCAACTCAAATCGACTTTGACCGTTTTACAGAGGAGGACATTTTAGAGCTTGTCTCCCAACTAGCTGAAGTAAGAGTCGAAGATGAGCCAAATTCGGTTGCGGTCACTCCCCTGCTCAACGTCTGGAATGCTGAATATCAACATTCTCGAGCACTTCGTGGAATTACTTATGCCAAAAACAAAGTATACAGGGGCGATGACGATGACTTTATCTGAAAGACGATTTTTCGTTTATGCAGAGGATATAGACTGTTACGAGATTTCTCTTTCCAATCTTTATATCCTCTACACATTTTATCGTCTTTTTAATTTGAAGTTCTCTTGTTCGTGGGTAAAAAGTGACATTTATTACAGCAGTGATACTATTCTCGACATCTTGACCGAGGGATTGAGATGCCTATATGAACAAGAGGAATTAACAGTCATAGAAGGATATGAAGATGAAGAATTAGAGGAGCCATTTGATGAAGATTTTCGTTATGGCATCATTTGGCGTCCAAAATGGTTTAAAAAGGTATGGAAAAAGGATCGAAAGAGAATTCGCAAATGGGTGAATCAAGCCGACGAGGGGAATTTTTACATCATATCTCTAACAAAAGAAAACGATGGGATATGTTTTGCTGTTTCGTGGGAAGATTTTTTCTATGATTCAGCAAGTGAATTTTTGCTACTGATTGCAAAGCTGGAGAAAAGGAGGGCTAAATATGAAAGTCGTCATAGAAATTGACGAACTTTTAAAGTCAGTTAAAGAACAGGTTCTTGTTAAGCGCCTGGATGGAGATATAGTGCTAGAAGAATTTTATTTAACGGTGGAAGGATTAGCTGAATCATTAATGGATGGTCAATATGTAGAAGCGGTTCACTCCCCTATCCTACCTAAGAGATGCATTCAGTATTCTCAATTAAATCGGATCAAGGGGATATGGCAAGCAATATTTGAAGTGCCAAAAGACCGCTTTACGATTAAATACAAGGACAAAGTATATAAAAACGTGGGATTTCCGAGAATGCTTTTTGTTTACCAAGTCACCAAAGAGTTTACTACAATCTCGACAATCTATGCTATTCGAGATAATGAAGAAATCACTGAGGATACTCTACTATATCACTTCCCTTTTTCACATGTCTCAACAGATGGACATGTTTGCATGGGAAGTAACATATTACCCGCCACTAGTATTAAGGAATTAGAAAATTTTCATTTCTACTTCCTAACTAGCCCATTTGGTGACGACTATGGTTCAAAAACCATTATTGGTAAGTCGTCGGTTAAAGACTTGTTTGAAGGATTGCAGAACAAAGATTTCCCGGACGATTGGCTTGTACCTAAGAATTTTACATTAGGTCAAGCAATTGAACAGTTGAAATAGACTTTGGGGGGAGTAAATTGAACCAAATATTGTCCTATTTAGTAGCGGCCATCCAAGCTCTAATAAAAGTAAGTGAGAGCTGGGAGAAAAAGAATCTCATTGTGAGATTATTACAAATTCTTATCCCTTCGATAAGGACTTTGAAGAGTTAGTCCTTGGCTTTAAGACATGGAAGGAAAATATTAAAAACGAATGGGAGGAATTGAAATGAAATTTGAACAAACTGATATTTTCAGCATGTTCGGTATCGAGGATGAAGTAACAGAACGCCAAAAACGTGAAGCGGAAGAAAAAGCTCGTCGTGAGGCGGAATGGAAAAAGCGTATCGAAGAAAGACGCGCTGCTTCTACTTCGGGAGAAACAGAGGGAGAAGAAAAACAATCCACTCCTAAAAAAGATGATTTTAACGTCAAACCAACAACAATGATTATGAAATGGGGTGAGCAAATCCCTCTACTCAATTATTTCACCGAAGACGAGATACTAAACGGAATCGGTGAAAGCAAAAAGAAAGTCGATGCAGAAGCGGTAAGAAAGCGTATGTTCAAGGATCATCCAGACATGGTTCCAGGGCTGACTACACTTGTCTATGCTGAAAAGCAAGACGTGATCGTGGTCATGCACCAAGCACGGAAAAAAGGTTGTACAGAAACGCTATCGGAGTCCGGTAGCGTTTCTACTAAAGGTCTAAGAATACCATTTACCTTGTTGCAGGATTTCTTGAAAATAGCTGCTTATGTGTACGAATGCTATAAGACAGAAATCCATGCTGACATCTATTGGTCAATGTCAACAAAACAATTTGTTCTAGACGTTCCAGAGCAAGTCGTTCACCGTTTTTATTGCGAAGTAACAGAAAATCCATTTGCTCAATCGGAGCGGATGATAGAAGGTAAATGGAGAAAAGTTGCGGAAATTCACTCCCATCACGTTATGAGTGCAAGACCATCGGCACAAGACGATGAGAGTGAAATCGTACCTGGGATTTTTTACATCATCGTTGGCCGTCTACAACAGTTCTTTCCGGAAATAACGGTAAGAATCTATGACGACACGATGAAAACTCATGTATTTTTATCTCCTGACCTTGTATTTGAGCGCCCTCATTGGCCATCATATGATCTAGCCGAGTATCAATATGAGGTATCCAAGAAAGTGAGGGTTGAAAAATGATTGATTTTAAATTCTTATATCAACCTATTGTACCTCATATTGTAATCGTCGGAGTTGGTGGTACAGGGGGCTATGTGACACAACAAGTGTCACAACTGATGTCCATTTTTAACATTAAGGGTACTCTTCTTTTGGCTGACTTTGACCAAGTTGAAGAGAAAAATTTAAAAAATCAATTATTTATCAAAAAGGACATTGGAAAACCAAAAGCAGAAGTTTTAGCACGTCGTTATAGTGCTGCATACGAATTGCCTATATCTTACTATACGGCATCGTATGTGGAAAATATAACAACACTAGAGAAACTATTTGTACGTGATGCTACACTACCAATTTTAATTGGCTGCGTCGATAACAATTACACCCGACAAATTTTCCACCAATTTTTTGAGCAATCCGAACGTCTGGTGTATATTGATGTAGGAAACGAAGCAGCAGTTGTTCCTGATGATTTTCGCACTCGTCCAAAACAACGATGGACCAAGGAAGAAATCGAAACATTTAATGAAACAGGCTGGACAGGCCAGCTTGTCGTCGGCGTGAAGTGGGATGGTCAAGTATTAGCGGAACCGGTAGCATCTGTGTTCCCTGATATTTTGACAGATGAAGACACGACTGCCCCTTCTGAGGTATCGTGTTCAGAGTTATCCGCTTCTCACCCGCAAAAAGCCCTCACCAATCGCTATTCGAGCATGGCAGTTACAACGGTCATGAATGAATTGTTTGACCGTTGGCAAATTTCCATTCATAAAATTGTATTTCATGCTCAACGAGGATATATGCGGGCATACGAATTGAATTAGATAAAATGGAGAGAGACGCTCAACTTTAAACGAGCGTCTCTTTAAATTTTTTGAATTGTACTTATATTGTTGTTAATTAAGCCAAATATGCAATAATAAGTATTAATACGAAACATACCAAATAAACTACATCACTTACTTTCATTTTTTCTTCGATACGATACGTACCGTATGTTCCCTCAACTTTGACCAATTTAATCTCTCTGGGTGGTTCATCCTCATCTAAATCACTCAAGTCTAATAATAATTCCTCCTGTTTGCCGAAAGTGCAAATGTCGGGATTGTTTGGAAGAAATCTCCCTCTCTCGTCCCTTAATCGATGAGATACATCTATTCTCGGACGGTAATACATTCTGTTGTAATCCGGATGATAAGATAGTATTTGCAGAATCCATCGTAATTGTTCTTCTTCGGTCGGAGTGAGCATTGACGTCCTTCCCCCCTTCCCTTTCCTTTGGGCTTTGTTCCATCCAATAGGAATGGTCAGTTAGCTTCCAAGGTGGTTGGGGGAGAGGGACGTCTTTTCTTTTGAACTTTAAAAGTATATCTTGAAATTCTTTTGAATAAGCGGCAGCAAACAAAGCTGCACGAATGATTTGATTTCGATCTAACGTAGTAGCACGGAAAACTGCATCGACGTATTCACGAAATTCCGGAGCATATCTTACAGTTGGACGATAAACACTCATTTAGTTGACGTCCTCCCACTCGAATCATTTAGGATCGCCGCTATCACTCTTTTCCCTTCTGACGTCAGGTATATATTTTTCATCTGTAATAATTTTCGGGTCATTTCCTTTGTCATTCACTTATCCCCCTTTCTTTTTTTAACCTTACGTCTCTGCGACGTCTTTAGTACAAGGTATGATTGGCGGCTTGTCCATTATTCCCATATTTTTTTGATTAAGTAGTATATTTTTGGGATTATAAGGAGAAAATGATGGATACTAACAAACTTAATTAATATCATACAAGGAGGAAAGAAGAGATGTGGGGAATCGGTAAACCAAGAAGTAAGCTAGGTAAATGGCTTGATAAACATGGTTTAGATCAACAAGACCTTGCGAAAGCGGCAAAAGTAAGTAAAAATACGGTTTCTAAAGCATGTAACGATAAACATTATATTCCTAGACAAGATGTGATGAAAAAGCTATTAAAAGCTATTCGTAAAGTAGATCCCAACGCAAAAATGAGTGACTTTTGGGATATGTAAAAGCGGTTTGAATATATCAATTATTCAAACCGCCATGCTCTTAACGATTATTCTCGGATATAATGATAAAAACCTTTAATGATGGAAACATCTATAGGAACTCTTCTATTTTCGTTTCTAGAAAAGTTTTGTAATTGTTTTTCCATCTTTAAAATCACAAAATATCGTTCAAATTCACTTAGTTCTTCAGAGAGATAGCATAAAATACGTATAGACTGTTCACTTTGACGTAATACAACAATTTCCCCTACTTTTGAGTTTACACGTTCATAGGTTGACCATAAATATAGTTCCCATTTTTCATAACCTGTTCCTATTTCTTCGCACATCACATAGTGAGCGGGAGTTAAAAAATGCAATTCGGTTGTATTGCCAAAGAAACCATCTTCCAAGGAAGGACGAATGTCTATTGCTAAATCATTTTGCTTGTCTAAAAGACACACCCATGTTCCATAGCAAAGCATATCGACAAACATCTGTCGCAGAGGTGTCCGTATGTCTTCGTAATTTTTTATCATATGTCTAAGAAATCTTTGTGCCTCTTCTGTTGTATATCTATCAGCTAACGGTTCCTTTGCAATTTCTCTTAATAACAAAGGAATTTGTTCACGAATGTTGCCACTTGAATTGGATAAGAATTCTTTTAATATTTCTTCTGGTTGTGTCTCAATCAGCTGCAATCCAATAACATATCCATTAAAAAACTGGAATTTTAAAGCTGCGTAAAAAGATTCGATCAATTCTTGTGAACCTCGATGGTTAATTCGTTCTCTTAATTGTTCTAAATAAAAAAATATAGTACTGTCGAAACTCTTAAGGAATTCTTCATTCTGTTGAAAATGATAATTTATCCTTTTTTTCGCCTGTTCAACGAAATGTGATTGTTTTTCTACTATCATTTTACACTTTGCTCCTTTAATTTATTATTTATTATAACAGGTGTAGAAGGTTGATCACTTTGATATTTCCAAACATCCCCATCTTTTACTATGGTCGTAATATAACAAATAACTTCTTGTGATGTTTCCCATTGACGGTAAAAATATCCTTCTAATCCTGTATCGTCTATCTGTACTGTTGAGATGACGTAATTATTCATATTTGAAACCTTTTTCTTTAGTAACTCTTGTACATTCGTATAAACGGCAACCGCCTCATCTTTATTCGAAGGTTCGATAATCTTTAATGTAGAAGAACCATATTTTTGTATAAAGTCATAATATTGTTCTGGACTTATTTTTCCTTCGTAAAATTGTCGCAAAGTATCCCCTACAAAAATCGCAAATTCATTTGCATCAGTATATTTTTTCTTTACCGAGAGAGAAAAAGTATTTTCTTTTACCTCTTCTTTATCCATGGAATCAACGATTTCTTTTGGACTTTTTTGGTTATTAGGGAGTTGAATTTTTGTTCCTTCGTTTTTTTGCTTTTTATGCTCTTCACCTGCATGTGGAACTTTATTTGCCTGTTCTACCACAGCATTAGAGCATCCACTCGTCAATAAAGAGAAGCAGGTTATCAAATATATAAGTGGTTTCCTCAATATGCATACACCGCCTTCGATTTTTTATTTCGTAGTAGGTAAATATCTGGATAGTCTTCATCGTTCAATAAATGCATAAATTGCATTGTGTCAAAAGAAGGTAGCGTGTGAGTATGGAGGGAAAATAATTTTGGGATATCTAATATTTTTATGCCGTACTCGTAACGAGTAACTAAAACGTCTAGTTGTTTGGTCAAATGTACTGTTAAACGATTCAGGCTATTTTCATCTAAAGAACTTGGTAAATAGATCGCTGGTCCAAGACGTTTTCCAAATAAATTTATTGCGATAAATAAAGCTGATATAGGGAAAGATCTTACAGTTTCAGGTGTTAGCGAATTTAGCAGATTGTTTTTTGTCATTTGTAATAACTGCTTTTCCATAGCAACCGGTATCTTTAGTTTATAAATCTGATTTAACCAGTCCACCTCAACATAATCAGTTAACTCATAATAGGAAACTAGATTTGAAAAATAAGAACTTTTTTCTGGGAAAAAAGGTGCTTGCAATTCATGCATTTTATAATCGTAAGTCACATTTGATAATAACGAAGCATAAAACAAAATATTTATTCCTTGTTGTTGATTTTGATTTAATTCTGACATATTTTACCTCCTAATATAATAAATAAAGCACCCCATATGCAATCATTTGCATGTTGGGGTGCTCCCATTTTCAAACAATTATTGATATTACATATACTAATAGTATATCGTTTCAAATTTTATTAAGCAATATATGTTTTCCTACTGGAATGAGTTTTTTCAAGTATTTAACTTTCAGAGTGAAATGGAAATCCGTTTTTCTGCATATTTGTAATAGTTTCAGTGACTGTCAAAATATGAAGGTTAAAAAGCTTTGCAATATCCATTAAAGACATTTGATGGACACGATATAAATATTCCATATAGCTTTTACGAGCTTCAGTAAAAGTAAAAGGTTGCTCAATTCCCAAGAGTTGGGCTATTTTTTTTAGGATTTTTGTTAGATTAATAGTATTTACAGGCTCTATTGTTCCCTTGCGACTTATTCGTGTAAAAACAAAGGGCGACTTAACTTCTAAGGACTGCTTATAATATTTTAGAAAGTCTTTCGCATATTCTCCTTCTAATACAATTTTTCGATTAGTTGTTTGGAGAATCACCTTTTTATGGTGTAAAGTTACTTGTTCATGACGTAATAAGAAGTCAGAGGGTATTGCACCATGTAATGCAAGTATCATCACCGCTTTATATTCATGAGGCACATCTGGTAACTTTAATAATCGGCTGTATTGTTCTAAAAACCATTCATAAGGACGTATCTGATTTTTTTTAGGTTCTTGGAGACGCTCAATTTTAGCTGCAGGATCAGAATAAGGAATAATACCTTTACGTTCTGCGTAATCGAAAAAACGTTTTAATATGCTTAATTTCTTGTTAATAGTTGAAGGTCGATTGCGAACTGACAACATTTTCAAAAAGTGACGAATATCTGAAGGTTTAATATCTTTGATATCTATATCTCTCTTTTTGACTATTTGTAAATGTTTAAAGAAATGCTCAACAACTGAAGCGTAATCCTCCGCTGTCTCAGGATTAAATTTTGCTTCTTTTATCAAGTAATTTTTAAATCCATATGGCATTCATATTCTCTCCTGCAATCAAGAATCTCATTAATTGAGACAATTTAAAACAGTCAGCAGCAATCCAGCTCCTATAATCACCACAGATAATTTTACAACAAAACGATCTAATGATGGACGTTTGGATAAATCACCGTACCAGAGATATAAACGTTTCAACATTTTATTTAATCCCCCTTTTTAAACAAATTTCTTAGTATGTTTGTAAAACCTTTATTTGAATTATCTTTTTGTTTAGATTTCTGTTCCTCCTGGCGTTTGAGTAGAGATTGCCTTAAACTTTGGACAAGCTCTGTCTGATGTTCCAATAGTTCTCTATGCTCATCAAGTTGTTGACTAATCTTTTCGTATCTTTCATTGTTTGACTGATGATTATTTTCAAGTTGTTGCAACCGCTTGGAGGTATCTTCAAGTGATTGAGATACTGATTGCAGTTGTTCGGTTTGCTTATTAGCCAATTCTGTATTTTGATTAACAACATCTATTACAACTTTTAATACTTTTGAGATATTTTCTATATCAGTTGAAAGTTGTTCTAATTTCTTAGAGTTAACTTCAAGTTCTTTCGGTGGCTCAATTGCGGACAAATTATTGTTCCAGACATACCCACGTTTGAACTGTTCCTCTAATACTTTTTTTATAACTTTTATAGGTATCCCTTCAACCACCTTTAACTCATATATGTATCTAAACTTTTCTAGGTGTTCCTCTGTATAAAGCCGTTGCCCCTGTTTATCACGCTCACATTGAATAAAAAAATCTAATGATTCAGTCCAATTTCGAACAGTATTCGGAGCTACTTTCAACATATCAGCTATATTGTTGACTGTATAGTATTTACGCTTGTCTTGTTTTTGAGATTCGCTATATTCTTGAAGTGTTTCCATTGAAGTATCGTATATTTTAGTTTTTTCTGTATCAGACATTTTGTTCACTCCTTTCCTAAAAGTCTATCGAGAAGAATTCCACACACAACTTGTTGCACCTTTATTCAAGTTACTTGCATCCATACATCTTCTTTTATATATCTACTTGCAACTCTATTCAAGTTACTTGCACTCTATATACCTACTACGTAGACTTCTCCATAATTTCTTGAACTTTTCTTCAAGTTATACACATACCTATATATTTATTCGAATACAAAGTATAAAAAACCTTCTCAACAAACCAATAAAATTTAAAATTGTTTTGTACCAACAATTATATATTTAATATATAATAGAGACAAGCGTTTTATATAGTTTAATTATAATTAATATATATTTAATACATAATAAATCTTTTTTTGAAAAAGGATATGTTGTAAAAATGTATATAATATATATTAATTATGTATTATGTTCTATAATAAATGCCATTCGTTTTTTATGCAAGTTCATATAAATATATTTATTATGTAATTGTTATACATTGAATGAAAGTTCAACTTCATAGTTTCAGGGAAAGTTGAAAATGACAGCGTTAAACTGGGATCCAGCTAGATTAAAATGGGCAACCAACAGAAAAAAGGGGGGGTGAAACAAATATCAAGTATCACATATCATAAAAAGATATAACTGGGAAGAGTGAACTTATCAAAATAACAGTGTCGCGGATTAGTTAGTGGAATTCTATGTGTACATACTAGCCATGAAGCTTAGAAAAAAGGATCATTTTATGCCTTTTGGCGAAGCGAATCTTTCCAACAACATTTCTACCAACAGTGGAGAAAGGGATCGAAGATTATAGAAGCACGCTATAAGTCAAAAGGAGGTTTGTGATGATGCTTTTCAAGTTCTAATACTAGCCAAAAGTTAGAGAGGGAGACCCTGTCAGATTGGTGAAGAGAACTGATAAAACTAGAAATCATGAGACATGCTTGACAAACAGAAAGGGATAAACGAAATGGAACGAACAATTACAAAATACAGCGGTATTTTTGAGAGAGTAAAAAAATCATAAACAAAAAACACTCATCTAGAATCTCAATACATTGAGTCATAGCTAAAGCCGCGTGGGCTCGCGGCTCTAATCACAAAAGATCATCAAGGTTAACTACAATCTCTTTATTCTTTTCTTCTGTATTGTTTAGATTTTCATCCATTTCTTTTCCAGGGTTAGAATTCTGTTTTTCTTTTTTCTTTTCTGTAGACGATATGGATTTATCTTCATTATTAACACTGCTCGTTACATGTTCTTTTTTATTTACCAATTCGTTCTTTAGTTCATCATTCTTTGGTTCAATATCAGCTGAATTTATATTATTGCCAGAAGAATTATCATCATTATACTGTTGTACGTACAACTGCTTGTTTAACAACGGGGATTGATTATTATTTAATACACCTACGGTAGACATATCAAATATTCCCCCGTTAATACGAATTACTTCTTTAATTAATACTCTTAAAGCATTTGTCGCATTATTTTGTGCATTTAACCAATCATAAATGATCTTATCGTCTTCATATGGAAAAACAAAAGTTACTTGGTCTCCAACTTGTTTTTTCTTTTTCCTTCTAGACACTCGTAAGTTCACCTTCCTTTGCTAAAAAGGAAAGGGATAGGAATATCCTCTATCACCTTTCCTGATTTCTGTAACTTATTTAATATTATCAAGCATCACTTTAAGTCCCTTGACATTCATTAATGGGGCATATTCTTTAGGAATCCAAATCAAATCTTTTTGAAGATTTTTGCACAGTTCAGTTAGTAGAGGTTCAAGATATTCGCGTAATACAATGCTTCCACCACCATAAACACAAACAATATCAATTTCATTATCTACCTCGTCCAATACATTTTCAAAGGCATCATAAATAAATTCCGCTTCATTAAGTGCAGGAATTTTAAGAAACTCCCATGCATCTTTATGATACTCATGATTTTCATCTTTAAGGTATTCACTAAATTTCTGTCTAGTAATTTTGGATAAATTTTTCGCTTTCATAAAGTCTGAGAGAGCTTTTTTAATAGCATGACCCGCACCATGATTAGTTCCTACCAAAACGTTACGATTTAAATTTAATCCATGTGTGATAGGTAAATCTACTGTACCATCTCCAATATCAATGTGAGCTACTCGTTTTCCTTCGAAGTATTCAGCGGTCACTTTTCCATTTTTAAGATTCTTAGAAGCAGGAGAGAATAGTTTCATATCCTTAAAAAGATCGTTATTTTCGCTTGATATTATTGCATATATAGCTGGAAGTCCTTCAGCTGATACGAAAAAGCGTTTCTTATCAAATTCGATGGTGACAGGTACATTATACAGACCATTATTAATATGAACAGTAACACTATGAAGATGATTAATAAAACGTTGTTTAAAATATTGTGCGTTTTCTACATCCCATTCGTTGATTGGTAGAGCAGTAACTGTTTTATTTACTTTTATATTTAGTTGTTTAGGAAGGTTTTTCGCTTTTTCATAATGTTTCATTACCACATAGTTAGAAATAACTGACAACATACTAATGATAGCGTAGTCTGTATTATATTTCTGTTCTCTACCTACGTTAATACTTTTTGGCTTATCAGAAGTATTGATAGCTTTTTGCCCCACAAAGTACAATCCATTGAACTTGACAGCAGGTGAAGAAATCGTAACATCCATTTCGTTAATTAATTGATTAATCACAGTATTTAAAGGGATGTCTGCTTTTACACCTCGATTAACTGGACGGGAATATACATTAGGAAATCGAATTAATTCGTTATTTATGTATGCAGCAAATTCACTATTACCAATGTCAGCCGCTAGATTAATTGTGAAATCTACAACAGATTGACTCATTAATAAATCTCCCCCTCTATGATATATAAAATTTCAATATTTTTTTCATATTTATTCTACATTACCAAAAAGACAAAGTCAAATATTTTCGCCATTTTTTATATGTTTATTATATAATAAATATATATTAATATGTAATATTTTAAGTTTAAGAAAAGAAATTCATCCTTAAAAGGCTGTAATACATATATATTTATTATTTATTTTATATGTATACAATAGATTATTTTTATATATTTACCATTGCGTTTTCATCTAAATTCATCAGTTGAACAAATTAATTTGAGTTGATTAATGGATTCACTATATAAACATTTTTATTTGTTAATACTTTAAGTTCCCCGTGGAATACTGACTTATTTACAAATCACCTATCCCGATTTTCGACATTTCATTTAGTTTTAAAGTAATTTTGATCTGTTTTAATATCATTTTTCATCCTGTTTCATTTTGTATATTGTCACGAAATTACATTTTCCGTATAATTACATTATGACAAACAAATAATGTTCATTAAGAAATGGGAAGACCCCAATACAAAGTAGAAGGCGTTAGAAAGCGGCTACTTTGTTTTGGGGTCTTTTATTTTGAAAGGAGGAATTTGGTGAAAGTCTTTGTAGAAACAGGAATTAATCGCAGGGGATTATGGTTATCACAAGAGGAATTAAAAATGCTTGCTGTTCTGGCTGATATGCGAATGATGTCTAGCAAGCAATTGTACCAGTTTCTATATCCTAAAAAACATTACACATATAATGGATTTCTCAATAGGTTGAAGAAATATGAGAAATGCAAAATTATCTTGTCTTATGATTTAACAATTGGACAAGCCGGTTTTCGATACCGTTATCACCGTATTTCACAAAGGGGTATTGATTTATTGAAAGAACATGATTATCTTCCTAACAATTGGGAACCAAAACCTTTTCGAAAATATGTAAGCAGAAAATGGCTAGACCATGCTTTAGCAACCCGTGAAGCAACGACTATATTACTCTCCAAGCTATGGGAACATCATCGATTATTTCAAATAGAGGATACCTTACTGAATGAAGGAGAGACCTATCTAGGAGAAGGGGAGGAAAGATTGATTCCTGACTTCATCATTAAATTAGAAGACCGAAATGTTTATATTGAATTAGACACAGGTAGCGAACATTTTCCAACGATAGTAAATAAGGTGAGAAAATATGATAAATTCTCCATTAAGACTAAAAAAAAGCGACATACGTTATACTTTGTAATATTGGATGCGTCATTTCAAAGCATCATTCAATACGCGGGAGATCGTCAACGGCGCATTGCTAACATGAAACAGGCAATTCTTCAAGAATGGTCTCCTCATAATAGTAATCTTGATATCGTAGTGTTATCTCTTACACGATTATATAAACAAGGGTACCAATTTATTAAAGATAACTATGCAAGCGAAAAGGATATATATCGTCGGCAGATTGACTTCTTATCGCAGTTGTTAAATATGAAACACACGGATGGACGATTTTTACAATCTCAACATCTTCCTTCTCCTTTAAGTGAAAAATTTTCTTTAGCAGATCTTTGCTTTGAAAGAACCAAGGAATTAGAAAAAAAAGAACGCTGGTGGGTCGTTCAAATGAGAGAAGGGGATATGAATAGTTTGGGGAGAGCATTAGAGTTGCATGAATGGATTCAAAGATATGGAGTTCAAGAACTAGACTATGTCGTTTTAGTATATCAGCGGAAAGAAGAAATGGAGAATGATGTGGTTGGGGGGACTTATCCTCAATTATTAAGTGCTTCCATTGAAGAATGGTTACAAAATATTGCTCTAGAAGAGCCACTAATGTTGTATGAGTCAACCTCTCCATTCAAATGGGAGGAAAAAGAATATGAGATTTGATAGTCCATGGGTTCGACACATTCCTAAGGTTGTATCTATGTTTGTTGCGATTATAATTATCATTTTATCAATTCGCAGTTTTTTAAACTGGTTGTTACTGCTATGGGGACAATTGTACGATTATCATTCCATTTGGACACCCCTGGGCGATCCAATGCAATTTAGTTGGATGACCTACGGAATACATGTATTACTGCTTGTTGGCGGTTGGTTATTTACGACTAAAATTAAACCTTTTAACAATCTACGATGGAAAAAGTTCTTGTTTTTCAATGTGGTAATTGGGATCATTAGTAGCTATGCTTGGCTAGCAACCGTTCCGGTCATTGCAAAATTAATTCCTTATTTGGAACAAAGAGTTATGAATATCCAAAAAGGACCGCTGCCAATTACGTTGTTTCTGGGTAACACTGATAACCTTATGACTGTAATTGCATTTCTTCCGTCCGTAGGGGTTTTTTTGATTGTTTTATGGATGATGGGAGTTTATCTAAAGTACGCAGATGAAATGAAAGAAGCTTTTGAAACATTTGAGTGGTCTTCTTTACGCTTGCAACGTTTTTCACGTTTACAGGAAGAAGTGGCACATCCAGATATTGTTTTAGGGAAAGACTCAAAAACAAAAGAATATGTTATTCAGTATGGAAAAGACCGTACATTAAACAATTTAATTATTGGTTCACCCGGAACGGGTAAAACATCAGCCATAGCACTCCCTATTATCAATCAAGACTTACATTGGATGACTCGATTTATTAACGATTTTCCGAATATTTATCATCGAGAGAATTATCATAGCGAGGAAGTAAAAGGGAAATACCTAAATGGAATCACTATTATTGAGCCCTCTAATGACTTGTGTCAAAAAGCATTACAACTCGTAAAAGCTCATAAAATACCAGAGCAGGCTGTTTATTATATTGACCCGACTAATCCGAATACTCCGAACATCAATCCAATGAAAGGTCCGGTTGATAAGGTAGCAGAAGCGTTTGCGATGGTGATGGAAGGATTGTCGGAAAACTCTCAATCTAACTATTTTTTCGAGCAGAGTCAGAGAAACCATCTCAAGCAATATATTTATCTATTAAAGTTACATGACCCGGATAAACAAGTGACCTTTGATGATTTAATTGATATGTATAACAATCCGCAGCTTGTTTATCGTATGCATCAGCAGCTAAAAAAGCGAATTCCAGAAGATATTGATAGTATCCCAGACCGGGATAAACGAAATGAAGCTAAAATACTTAAAAGTGTTGATGAATGGTTCGACCTCAACCTGATTCCTAAAAGAATTCGAACCTCTAATGGTGAAATTATAGAGTATGTAAAAGAAGGGCCATTTAGGGGCGACCCTGTGGTTATTGACGCTCAAGCGGAATATGTTCGAGGGCTGCGAAATATTTTGAACGACATATCGAGCAACATTTTAATACGACGTGTATTGTTTGGAGAGTCCGATTTTGATTTTGATCGACATTTGGAGTATGGAGGGGTTCTTCTCGTTAACACAGCTAAAGGTGAGTTAGCAGGCTTATCAAATGTTTTGGGTAAAATTGTTCTATTAAGCTTACAGAATGCGGTATTCCGACGTACTCCAAATATATCAACCTATCATCATATATTGATAGACGAATTCCCTGACTATATCTATCGTCCTTTTAAAGAATTTCCTACCCAATCGCGTAAATATAAAGTGATTGTGACAGTCATCGCCCAAACAATTGCACAGTTAGCCGATCAGTATGGAGAAAAATATATGCAAACACTACTGGGAACTCTTCGCCATAAAATGGTATACGGAGATGTGCCTGATTTTGACGCAGAGGTATTTTCAAGTATCTTCGGGGAAATTCGCAAATATGAGGAAAGTGAATCAGAGCAGTCTGTATCACCAACTCAAGACAATCCTATGACACGAGCAGGAATGAGTTATAAAAAAACTAAAGAAGCTATACTTTCAAAGAGTGATATTATTTATCAAAAAGCCTTCCAGTGTGCGGTAAAGCTTGTAGTCAATAATCGGCCGATGCCAGCACGGCAAATTGATGCGAACTTTGTTCCGGAAGAAGAATTCCAAAAGGCGAAGTTTACCGTAAAAGCAGAAAACGGAAAGTATTGGTGGGAAGAACAAGTAAAAGCTATGCAATCTCTCCGTATTGATGGAAAGGCCATAGATACACAAGAATATGAAGATGAATTCAACGATGGATTATATGATGATCTTCACGACGATTCAACTTCTGATAATACAGAGACTGTTGTAAAAACGATTGAAGATAAATCAGTGGGAAATAAAAATGTCGCATCAAGACCACAAATAACACTGGAATCCAGGGATAAGTCCATGGAGGTATTCATTCCCGGTGCATTGCAACCACATCCACGAAAAGAGTATGTCTATATCCGAAAACCCCAAGCCCAACAAGAAAATAGTGATTTATCGGTTTTACAAGCAGACAGGGAAAAAGAAGATGCAAATGGCTTGGAGGAACATGCAGGTTCGACAGTAAAGACCGAGACATCCGGGACACAGGATAGTGTCGCAGGAGAAAACGTAAATCAAAGAGCCGAGCAATCTGCCGCTGTATACTTCGAGACAGGGGAAGAACATGCGAGTCAAAATGACTCTCAAAAAATTGAAGATACCTCCAAGGAACTTGCACCTCTTTCCACTGGTGCTAAAATAAGTGATTTAAGTCCATCTGTTGAAAAGTTAAAGAATAACGTAGAAAAAGAAGTCAACGATCTGCTGGAATTTTTGGATTAAAATCTCTTGCAAGGAAATTTTTCATCATATAAAATTGCAGTTGAGATAATAGATTTAAGAAATCAAATATTTCTTTAAGATGAAAATGGGAGTACCCCAAAAGAAATGTGCTTTTAATAGCGTTTCTTTGGGGTACTCCTTTTATTTTTATTTACTAAACTAAAGGGAGGTTTTTCCGAATGGATACGATTCATACTCCAACGAACGAAGATCTTGTGATGGCATCATGGAAAGATGAGGAAGGATTAGAATATTTAGCACGATTAAAACGTAATGAGGAAATTGCTCGTGGCGTTGTGCGTTATGTAAAAAAAGCGAATATGCGTGTCTTTGATGAAGGGACATACAAGAAAGTAGAGACAGAAGTAGCTATATTAATCATGGAAGGTGGATACCAAGTTTATTGCACAAAGGAAGAATTTTCTGATCATGAGTTTAAAACAATTGCTGGATTCACAGGAACGATACAGGAATTTATTATTGATCATCTCGACTTAGAAAACAAAATTGCCACAGTTAGTGTAAAAAAGGCGGATGAAATCAAATCCAAATTATTCTGGCAAAAAATCATTGATCTAGAGCAGCGGGGCGAATTAAACAAAACGGTATTCGAAGGAGTAGTATATGGTACTAATCCACTTACTCAAAAAATTTATGTAAGAGTCGAAGGTACTGACTGCTACATGGATGTGGATGATTGGGATTGGAATCGACGTAAACCAAACGTAGACTTATTAGTAAGCAGGGGAGAAAAAATCTCGGTTGTCGTTACACGGTTTGATGTTGAGAGAAAATTAGTCCGTGTCAGTCGTAAACATACAATGCGCGATCCGTTTTTAGATCTAGAATTCCTTGCAAAGCTCGATGGAGTTGCAGGGGTAGTAACAACAGTAAATGCTGTACATGGAGTATTTGTTCAACTAGATAATGGATTGGAAGTGAAGGCGACCGTTCCGCGACAATTAGAGCCACCTGTAGTCGGTGACGTCGTTCGCTGCAAAATTTTACATATTGACCACAAAAATCGACGTTGCCGAGTAGTTATTATTGGCTATCCACGAGGGAAAAAGAAAATTCGTGATATTTCGTCTTTTCTATTTGGTGAATAAAACGAACAGGAGGAAGCTATGAATGAATCAATAAATGTTATTTACAAAACTCAGGAGGGGAAGGTACCTTTTTGGGATAGCCCTTTTGTAATTGGAACAAAAAATATTCCAGAACGGATCAAGTATCGTCCAAAATTGACACATGAAGCGGTTGAATCTTTATTTCAACGTACTAAATACAAAGAAATTGATGCCATTATCATGAAGGTAGTAGCGGATTCCATTTGTTGTACAGAAGAGCAATTGCGACGCTATATGTATCAACATAGTAGTCGTTCATATGTATCAAAAACGGTTAATAGATTTCGAAACGACGGAATTTTAGATCGTTGGAAACTTGAGGATACTGAATATGAACATGAAGAAATTATTTCAGGCCCGCTAACATTGGGTATCGGAGGGTATAAATACCTTAAACATTACTATTATAGAGATTTTATGATGAATCCCAATAACTGGGATGCACTAGGTATTCCCTTTATCCAAAAGATGGTATCATTAAATGAACTTCGTGTGCAACTTTACGAACGTTCCGTAATGCGAGAGTGGTGTTGGGCTGAATTGTATTATAAGTACTCACTAATACATTATAAATACAAACATCTCAAAAAGTATAAGGCATTGAGTTTGTTTGCTCCTACCGCTATTACACATATTGATACGCCTAAAGGACGTATGGAATGGCTTATTATCAGAGGTATGATGCGTTTTAACTTTATGGAACACGTTCGCGATCGTTTATTTGCTTACAAGCAATATTTTGAGGAACATGGCAGCCTTCCATTTATTTCTGAAAACACCATTCCATATGTCGTAGTATCAGTTTCGACGCGAACAATGGCAGAAGATTTGCATAAAAAGTTATTGCTGGATACATTTCCGTTTCCGCTATGGTGCTGTGTTGATGAATATGTTTGGAAAGATGGTATTGAAAAAGCGATAATGATTCCTGATGGACAAGTGTTAAGAAGAGCGCATTTACCATTCTTAGATAAGGGGGAGAAATAATATTCCTGTAATAGCTGTTAAATGGCTTTGAGAACCCAACTGGGAAAGTTTATAAATTAGAAATGAAAGCCAATTTGTTGTATGATCCTGTGCTATAGAGAAATTTATAAAAAATATTCAATTTTTATTATTAATATTGACAAAAGAAGTAAACTGACGGTAGAATATCTTCATACATCCTTTCAGAGTTTGCACTTGCAACCTCTGTGTTTGGTAAATACCCGCTGATTTCGGATATAGTACAGGAAAAAGCACTTGAAAGAATGGCTTTCAGGTGCTTTTTCTCATTTTATGAAAAAGGAGAATGTCTCGTGAAGAAAGTACTACTTGCCATTGGACATAAACAATATACAACTATTATACGAAATAGTTTGCAGTCCTACGCCAAGGGATACTTTTCTGTTTGTAACCAAGAAGTCATGCATGTTCGATATTTAGATGAGATGATAGAAGTAGAACAACCGGATATTTTAATCGTACATGAATATTATTTGACCAATGATATCGAAGATACCCAAGAAAGAGAACAATTTTGGTTGAACTGGATTTCAATGGTCCGTCATCGTTATGAAGAAAAAATAAGAATTGTATTTTTGTGTGAACGACCAGCCTCCGATATCTTTTTACGAAAGTTGGTAGCTGTAGGAGTCTATGATATTTTCTATGAGCGGGCTTTTCCTTTAGATAAATTCGTTTCCCAACTTATAGATAGACCGCGTTACCGAAATGTTGCCCATTTATCTCCAGCTGGAATAGCTGCTAACATCATTTCTCCCGATGATATTCATGCTGAAAACATACAGGAGAAAGAAATAATTGAAACGTCTAATGAGAAAGAACAAAGAGACCATCACGATGTTTTGGAACAACCCAAGGAGTCATTAGAAGCCTCTCGACAGGAGAGAAGAGAAAAGAAGTCGAAACGTCCATTAAAAATAGAACTACAGCCTGTTCAGACACAAATTCGAACTATTGGCGTGACCATTGAGCCTAAATTAATTGTTGTCGGCGGAATTGCTAGAAGGGTAGGTAGTACATTCATTGCCCACGAGCTTGCATTCGAACTAGCTTCACTCGATTTACCAGTAATGTATATTGAAAATCCATATGGGGAACCGTACACTTATGATCGATATTTCGGTGAAGAGGATAATAAAGATTACATTAGCCCTTTTCAATCTGTTCAGTTTACTTCATCAGGAATAGAACTATCTTCTTCCACTTGGGTTGTAGAAGGTGTAGAGATGGCTGTATTAAATCCATTGAAGGAATCCACATATACAACAGAGAATCTTCCTCCTCATCTTTTAACCCAAATTATGTATGAGAACAGAGGTAAATTTCAAATCGTTGACGTAGGGACTAGTTGGAACGATTGGGAACCAATTCTAAAATTAGCGGATGCTATTTTTCTTGTAGTTGATGGCGACGTCATTCATACACAAAATTTTATCTGGCAGCAGTCTTATAATTATTTGTTCTTCGAAGGATCTCTTCGAGATGATATTATTATTGTAGGTAATCGAATGAACAAATCCATATCCAAACATCCACTGTTTCAGGACACATATGGTTCATTTGAGTGGATGGAAGAATTAGATAAAGACGCATGGTTTGAAATGATATTGAAACGTAGACCATTTTGTTTAAATAAACGATTAAGAGAATCTATTAAAAATACCGTGCAGAACTTGATATCCCCTTTTCTTCCGGAAGAACTACAAAATAGACAAAACAGAACTTCTATTTTACGAAAAAGACTGTATTTTAACTTTAAAAAATAAAGCTAGAGGTTCATTTGTGGTATTGCTATAGTAGAGACTATTTGTTATATTATATCTATAAAAAATTATATGATAAATGAACGGGAATACCCCGAAATAGTCAAGCGAATTAACTCGCTTTGTCTATTTCGGGGTTTATTATTTTGGAATTAATTGTCTTTTTTATAAGAATGAGAAATTTTATTCTGATTGTTTATGTTATTGTCTGGTATATATTCAAGTAAATCTCCAACCGTGCAGTTAAGAGCTGAACATAACTTGTTTAGTACATCAAAGGAAATGGAATCCGTTTTATGGTTCTCAATAAGATATAAAGTATTTCTAGATATATTTGTTTGCCTTGATAATTGTGATTTATTTATATTTTTCATTTTCATCACTTCTTTAAGTTTTACTCGAATCATGTTATACACTCCTATCAAGTTTTTACTAAAAAATACCTTAATCCATTGTACATAATTTTCAGTTATGTTAAAATAAGTATGTACTATACATAGTACACATTGATTATTATACATTAAAATGGAGAGGTGAATAAACAATGAAAAAACAACTTGTGGCAATTGGATTAGGAGCGGCTTTATTATCGGGAGGTATCCTTTGCAATGTTAATTCTGTTCAAGCCGCTGAAACAAAAAAAGAATTTATTGATGTCGGTCCAACCTATTGGGCCTACAAAGAAATTATGGAAATGAGAGAAAAGGGGATCATCACTGGATGTTTTTTGCAAGCAAAAAATGCAGAGAATTGCAGTAAAAAATACATAGGCT
>ERZ1673777.35-NODE-35-length-32751-cov-30.404208_pt1 | contig 32751 bp, 53 predicted proteins | sample MGYA00580138_ERZ1673777 | MGnify/ENA primary metagenome ERZ1673777 (study PRJEB41219, sample SAMN04549618) | soil metagenome | isolation source: soil | place: USA: South Carolina, Cape Romain NWR | collected 2009-05-18 ... | reverse complement strand
AAGCTCTGCACGTTTTCCTTGCAGAACTCTGTATTTTTATTTTGCAATAAACATCACTTTGAAAGTTCAATCTCCAAAAAGGATTTGTTCTTTGATTTATATAGAAAAGTGTAAGTCCACAAGTGTTTTACGTTCATTAGCATAACTCTCCTCAGCGATTTTAAGTAATCCTACGTTTTGAAAATCTTTAGCTGTTTCATTGATAAGAACAGAAGTGTCGAGCTTCTAGTTCTTTAATTTTGGCTTCTAAGTCTTTGAGGATTGTATGTTTTTCATCTAATGAAAGAGGAAGGTGAGTGATATTCTTTTTCTTCATAAGAATCCCCCGCTTTGTCGTTTTTTGTCGAAGTTTGCGTTATATACAATTATAACGAATAGTTTACAATAATATAATTATGTATGACAATCTGTTTATTGTTTCTTGTATTTTATTATAGATTGCTTTAGAATATAGATTGCTTTAGAAAGTTCGCATAGCCATTCTTTTGGAACACCATTATTATCTAAAATAGAAACAATCTTAGACTCGTCATAACTAGGGGATAGGAAAAAACTTTTGTTTAATTCCGGAATACTGATCAAAAATTGTTCTTTATTCGTGCCAAGCCTTTTAACATTTGGATTAATATAAGTCAAAAAAATTTCAACGAATTGAGGGGAATTATTAACTTCCACATCCATTTTCAATGTTGTCAATTGGTTTACATTAAGTATATTTTCCATTACTATCACTCCGTTTTTTTGTTCAAAATTTTGAACTTATAGTTTTTACGTGATTTTTTAACGAGTAATATAATCCGCAATAGCGAAAAGCACTCCAACATAAACAACAAGTCCGCCCCTTAATACGTTTCTTGCATCTGTATCAAACACTTCTGCAATTTTATGGGCGTAAATCTTAAATAAAAGCGGAAGTATCCCTATAATAAAGATAAAAAGGGATGGAACACCTACCAAAATAATAAATTCACTTGTACTTTGTATAAATTCTTGCATTATTTTCACTCCTTTTATCTCTTATATATTACGGAAATAAGTGAATTTTTCTAAAAATTATTCTGTGTCGTTGATGATAACACAATATCAGAAGCAAAGATGATCAATCGATATCCTAAAAAAAGAAGACCTTTCTTGGCGAATCTAGCAATATACTTATTTGTAAGGTTTATTTTGGAAGTATTTTTGGAAGAATTTCTTTAACTTCCTTAATAGATTTCTTTTTCGATAAAATCAATCATGGTATACATACTAAATTATACCAAATTAATGTGCTTTTTGTCCATACATATTCGTTAAATTTAGATATAACGCAAACTTAAAAAACAAGTTTTTTTCTCCCCTGTCAGTGTACATTGATACCCAATGTAGAGTGACAGAATTTTCCCTACATAACTGACAGAATTCTCCCTGTATCCTTTTAGAACATGTTTATGTAGGTATAATTTCTGTCATCAAATTTGACAGAATTATACCCACATTATATGCGACTTCCATCATTGTGATATGAATGACAACGCCTTCTAATCCTAGCCATTCCGGAATGATCGTCACAAACACATACGTGTAAATCTCCTTATTATAATTTTAATTGTTTTAAAGTGTCTAAAGCTTTTTTCACACTCTCAGGATATACATCCTCCGCTAATCTTTGATATTTTCTAAAGGTAAATTTATGAAAAGTAAACATGATCACGAGTAATAGTACACATGAACTCATGACTAACGTAAAAAGTAAGATTGAATTGAAATAATGGTTTAATGTTGAAATTCCTATCATGAAATTTACTAGACTTAATACGAGACTTTGTATTTTGGAAAGTTTTTTTAGTAGGTATTGCGTGTAATGGAATTCCTCGTATTTTGTTCTTTCTTTTCTTTTTTTATAACGCCATGTTTTTTTTGCTTCTTCTAACTGTTCCAAACAAGTTTTTGATTTATTATTTTGTTCCTGTAATGAATAGGTATCATTATTAAGTTCAAATGCCTTTTTAAATTCCATCTGTCGCTTCATTTGAGCAACTTCGTTTCTAAATGCTTCTCCTACTTCTTTTCTAAATTGTTCCCATTCTTTTTTTTCAATGCGTTGAGGTACACCAAAAAACTGAAACAAATAATATATGGCCGAACTCAAAGCGTATAAAGAAATGCTCAAAATCAGTAAATCGCTATTAATTCCGGAGAAAAGGACACGATTGATTTGTATAATTAACGCTCCAGCCAATATACAACTTATATAAAGGAGTAGACGCTGAACACTAAACGGTTTTATCCACATAATAACAACTCCTTATACTACATATCACCTTCTGATATAGATACTATTTTCATTGCAAAATTTGCTTAGTAGTTACTCGAAATTATTAAAACAAGCTACGATATAGGTAAAATCGACCTCTACCGTTCTTCTCGATTAAATTATGCTCTTCTCGCATGACTAGCTTCATCTCATAAAGTCTTAATAAATGAGTTGCAGCCAAATTCAATTTGATTCCTAATTTTCTTGAAAGCTCATTTGATGTCAATTCTTTTTGACTATATACCATTTCGAGAATTTTTTTATGTACTTTGCTGATTCCTCCTAACACTCTAAATTCGCCCTCTACACTAGCTACAACGCATAAGTCCGGCAAGAGGGCTTGGTGAATATTAAAGGCGTGCTCATATTTATTGATTGGGAGCGTGAGATAGAAGTATTTGTTTATTGAATGTGATTGTTGCTGAGAAATTAGAAATCTAAACAGCTCATCAATTCCAGAAGCGTTGACATATTCGATATCCGAAAAATCAATATTTATGACTTTACCGGGAATTTGATTTAAACTATGAATAATTATTTCTTTCAACTGATTAACTTTTTCTCGTTCAAGTAAATTTTTAATGGGTAATTTATATAACATATCACGTAGCAACCCCCAGTGTTGTTTAAAGTAAATGAATAATCCAACATATCTAATAAAGTATACGATCCCCCGGTTTATATTCTTCTTCTGTTTTTATTACATCATTTTCTCTATCATCATCGCTAACAGTGATTTTTCTTCCCCTTGCATTAGTTGAAGTATCTATCGTATTCTCACTTGCATGTTCAATAACTGATGATTCTCTTTGTGTTGATTCAAGTTCCTCTAACAGATTGTTAATCCCTCTCTCTATATCTTGAGTCGGACGAGAGCTATTGGTATTGTTAGTTACCGGTTCTATATTTATACGTCTAGTACTGTCTTCTTCATGAAGTGCCCAATGACGTCGAAGCACAGTGATAATGATAAACACAATAATCATCCCACCCATACTAACTAATACAACAGATAATATTTCTGATATGAGTTCGTCGAGACTATCAGGAGCAGGGTTTGATGTTTCTTTTGCTGTTTCCTCTTCTCCTAACAATTTTACTTTCCATACCCCATCTTCTTTGACTGTAGATACATTAACAACCGATTGCTCATCTTCCTCCAATACCGAGTGAATAGGACGATTATTGTTAATAGTCACCCTAAATAATTTTTCATTCTCACTGACGTCTCGAACGAATTCAACGGAGGTGATAGCAAAAGAAACAGTATCGCTAAAATATTCAGATACTTTTTCAGTAAGTTTATCTAAACTTTTTTTCTTTTGCTCTTTATCCAAATACAATAACTGTGCAACATCACCATAATTTTCATTTAGGATAGATAGATAAAAACGTCGTACTGCTTCTTCAGGAGTTAACGTTTCCAACGGTTTATTCGCAACGATTTTATTTAAATAATCATCTATTAAATCGTAGCTAACTTTCCATAATCCACTTTTTAGGTCATGGTATGCAATAATTTCATCAGTTGAACTTTGATTATTTTTATAGGTGAGCTGAACCCGAAAGAAAATTTTTTGTTTATCTACTTGACTACTTTCTAAAATAGTAAAATTACTTATGTCTTTTCCGTGATCAAAATAATATGCTTTCATTTTCTCCTTAATATCGTCAGCATCTTGTTCACTGGGAGTTAAGTATAACTCTGCTGCTTGACCTATATTTCCTTTGAGTAGGTTCGTGTAATATAAAGAAATAGTTTCCACAGCCTCTTTTGGTACAGAAGTATTTTCTGCAAAAACAGAAATGGGCATTGATAAAAGCGTAACCATAATTAGGCGCTGAATAATTTTTATCAACCATATCTCTCCCTTTTTTATTTCTAATTTGCGGTATAATTCTTAATCTTTTAATACTTGAAGAAGAAAGGAACTTGGAAATCCTGTGATTTGTATGTTCCCGTTTGTATCAATAAGAATTTCTGTATTCCTATTCATTAACTCGATAGGAGAATAACGATTAGTAAAAATGTGAATGGTTTGATTGTTAGATCCTCTAAGTCCATCAACTGCTAATTCTTCCTTTACAAATCTTCCATCAATTAGTACATCGATATTCGCTAAAATCTTCTCACCATATGGCATTTTCATTATCTCATGCAAATAAAAACCACTAAAAACAATGATTCCATAATCTTTTTCCCTCAACAATGTTACAAGAGAATGTAGCCCTTCCGCTTGCAAGAAGGGCTCTCCGCCGCTTATGGTAACGTGTTTAATATGAGATGGTATGTTTGACATAATCTCTGCAGCAGACATATATCTCCCTATATTCATCGCGTGAGTATCTTTATTAAAGCATCCAGGGCAATTTAGTGTACATCCTTGAAAGTGAACTACCGTTCTTTCGTAAGGTCCATTTACCATAGAAGAAGGAATAATAGAATGAATATACATAAGCTATTCCCCCCGAATGGTAAGATGTGACTTATGTTTCACATTTTGTTCATAGTACTCTTGTTTGTAATTTTTCGTTGCTATTTTCCCTAATTTTTCTTCAAAAGGAAGAGTAGCTTGTTCACATTCTTCCCCTTTAAATCCGATAGCTTCAATATTTACTGTTCCGTCTCTTTTTATATCGATCTGTATAATACGTTCACTCATCCCTTTCACCCCTTCATATGAATTTTTTCTCTTAGTATCATTCGTACTGTGCCGTCTTCTAACCGCTGTGGTTCAATATGTAGACCACGCTCTTTTGCAACATTTATCGTCACTGCAACCGCATAGTTTTGTAATAATATCCCTGCTTTTTTACCAACCTCTTTTTCTACATGGCCATTAAACCAGTCGGCGATAAGGTCATAGGTTCCATCTTCCTGTTTCGATAACGCTATATCATAAGGCCCTTTTAACCGAATCACATAATCAGCTTTTAATGTATTATTTGAATATCCTCTTGCTGTACCATCTTTGATTAACTCAAGTCCCATTGCATCGACCGCTTTTTGTAATGCTTCAATATCTCGTATGGATGTTTTCATTTCTGTAAAATGTGACATACCATGTCCCCCTCTTACTAAAAGGTCAATTTTCTATTTGATTTGGTTTTAATGTCATCAAGATTTACCATGCTTTCTATTTTACTTGCATATCTAAACCTATCCTGCGCCCATTCACGCATTTCTGCTATTTTTTCCTTCATGGAAATAGATAACGGTGTGGTTTCATTAATAGCTTTAATAATATCCTCTGTTTGAAGTTCTCGATTTTCTTCAAATGCGTAATAAAGTCCCGATACCACTAAACTCTCAATTTCGGCTCCACTAAACCCTTCTGTTTCTTCTGCAAGTCTATTAAGGTCAAAAAATTCGACATTTCTTTTTCTTTTCTTTAAGTGTATTGAGAAAATTTCCTTTCTCTCGTTAAACGTAGGTAGATCAACCCAGAAAAATTCATCGAATCTGCCTTTTCTCATAAATTCTGGTGGTAAAGCAGAAATATTATTAGCGGTAGCTATTACAAAAACAAACTCCTTTTTTTCCTGCATCCACGTTAAAAATTGTCCGAATACACGTGCAGCAACCCCTGAATCGTGAGTAGATGTAGATCCCGCTAAACCTTTTTCGATTTCGTCTATCCAACAAATGCAAGGACTGACAGCTTCAATGGTACGTAAAGCTTCGCGCATCCTCTTTTCTGATTCTCCCACTAATGAGTTAAATATTTGACTTAAATCAAATTTAATTAAAGGTAACTTCCAAGCAACTGCAACGGCTTTAGCGGTCAATGATTTCCCCGATCCAGGAACACCCGTGAGAAGAATTCCTTTAGGCAGAGGTATACCAAATTCCCTTGCTTCAGGCGTAAAGGCTTTCTCTCGTTGTCTTAACCATTCTTTTAAATTCTCTAATCCCCCTATATCGTCTAAAGTAAACTGTGGTTCAATATATTCTAAAACACCGGATTTTCTTATAAATTTTGTTTTCAATTGTTGAACAGTTTTTATTGCTTCATTGTTAAATGATCGATGTTGTACATAAGCAAGAGCAAATGCGTTCTCCGCCTCCGAAATTGTTAATCCTCGTGCGGAATCTAATAGGCGTTCTCGTTCTGTTATACTTGATTTATCTATATTATTCGACTCCAATAAGTTATCTAGTACATTGTTTAACAATTCTTTGGATGGTGCGGGATATGTAATTAGTGCGATATCCTTTTCTAATTCTGCTGGTAAATCATTTGTATATGAAACAAAAATGAGATGCCGCTCATTTGCTTTACAGATAGGAATTAAATCTTTTAGTTGCTGAATAATGACAGGTTTATCAAGGTAATAATGAAAATTTTTTAGAACATAAATAGTTCTATCTGTTCCTTTGGTCTCGATGTATTGCAATACATTTAAAGGATCCTTAATATCTTGTTTCATTTTTGTAATTTGGTTATAAAGTCCTTTTGTACAACTCCATACATACATTTGTAAAGGTGAATCTTGTCTTTTACCTCTTCTAGCGATTTTTTCTATATCGCTGACGACTTTATCTTCCTCATAATCTTGTATCCATATCATCGGATATCCTGCCCTCAAGTAGTTCAAAATTGATTCTCTCAAAAGTTCAACCTCCCTTTTTTCAAAAATTTATATTTTTCTAATTTGATTATATCTAAATAAATTCTTGTTTTCAATTTTTATTTTGAAAAGTTGGTTGTTTGTCTATATTTCTCACATTTAACGTCATTGTAACTCCCTTTTATCCTGATTAAAAAATAAAATTCCCCAATATACACACGACAACCATGTGTACATTATTGGGGAATCCCATTCGACTCAAACCAGTATTATATTTCAGTAATTTTATTAACCATCTTTTTAAACATTTAAGTCTTTTCCAACTTCTTTAGCTATATAAAGAAGAAATTCTTTGATCGGATATATCACCAACTTTTCGCTTTGATTAAATGTTATATTGTTCCTTTTTAAATAATCAAGCAGCTGCTGCAAGGTCATTTCTTTTCGATAAACGGCATTAAATTTATATAATATGAGTTCTTTCCATTTCCTCGGATTACCGTCAATATACATTTCCCCAGCTACTTTATGATTTAAAATTTTTTCTTTCCGTTCTTGTCGCTTCTTCATTGCGACTTTTTCTTCCGTTGTCATGTCGGATGATTCAAGATCCGCTTTCACTGTATGATGTTGAAGAATATGTTGTCGAGCGGATTGAATTAACAACTCCGCTTTTCTCTTCATATAAGAGTTGTTAAGGGCTTGATACCGCTTCGTCAAGTCCTCATCCATTTCTTCCTGGCTTCTAATTCCTTTTCTCCATTTTTTATTTATTTTTTTGTCCAAGTTGCGTATTGTTTGATTATGTTCGTTTATTTCCTTTTGTAAATGTACTTCTGTAAGAAGTGCTTTCTCTTTCAATTTTCTTTCTTCTTCCGCTAACATTTGATAATATTTTGCCATTAATTCCTCTTTAAGAATGGCCATTTGATTACTTTCTTCATGAGAATATAGCTGAAACCCCTTCATATCAGCTGTGATACTTAGTGCTTGTTCAAGGCTAATCACAAAAGGGGTGGCTAATACGAAAGCATGTCTTTGGTTAGTCATCAGAAAGCGGAGGATTTTACACGTTCGATCTGTTGAATTGATATACACAATGCTCCTTGTATCGAACGGTTCATATTTGTTTGGTTGCTGCAACAAAATATCCTGTAAATGAGGCTCCAAGTCTAATAAAAACATATTCCATGCACGATCTTGTGGTCGTTTTTCAATGATATGCAGCTCGGATTCTACAAATGTAGTAAAAGTGGATATCTTAGGATTAAAGGCTAACCATGCTTCATCTACAAAAAAGAACGGTCTGATTCCATGTTTATGATAAGTCTCCTTACGTTTCGCAATGTGAGTAGCATAGCCTTTGCTACTTTTAAAACCGGTAAAGTAGTCAATCGCCCATTTTTCTTCTTGATTCGGAAATGTTAAGATAAAGTCAGGAATAAAAGATAATTTCTCTCGATAGTGGTAACCATCTTGAATTGTTATGCCATAAGTCTTTAACTGTCCTTCAAGGATGGTCCGTAGAATAGTCTTACCAAGCTCATGTTGCTTAATATTCTCATACTTTTCCTTTTGCTTCTGGTATTTGCGATAATTTTCGCTATACGAACAATCACTACCATCTTTATGACGAAAGTGAAAGCTTCGTTCGAGCGGAAGCACCATTTCAACCGGTTTTCCGCAACAAACACAAGTAAACGCTTCTTTTTTAGAGAATAAGCGATAGCTTTCATTTAATTGTTGAATGATTTGTTTCTTATCGAGCCCGTCAGCACTAAGTCGATAAAATTCATCATGAATATAAAACAATCGCCCATGAAACCAAGCCGATTCCATTTTATCCCTCCAAAATCCAAGGATAGGAACACATCTTTTTCAAACACATTAGCAATCATAGTTAACTTTGCTTCATTTTTGCAGCTATTTCATAATGGATCACATATTATATTCCATTACATTTTTTTTGATTTTTTACTAAAATTGGGATTTAACCCATCATTGGCTATATAGTTTTCTTTTAGAATTAAGATGCATAATAGTTAAAATTAGATTGTCTAATTGTTGAGATAAGGTAAGAACTTTATTACTTTGTAATCCCTCTTGTAAACCGCAGTCAATTAATTGACCGCGTAAATGTTCTATTCTCTTCGTTAATTCTTCCTTTTTCATATTGAATTTACCCCCTTTTTACAAATTACTCAATGACTGACATGTTGTAACCTGTTTTATTATCGGCATATCCTTTAACCGCCCAAACTCCTTTTCGATTTCTTCTTGCTTCATCTTCTATCGTTTTAAAGCGGTTCTCATATTTATCGTCTGGACTATATACGTATCGAACAATGGCTAATCCCTCTTTCAAAGCGATATCTTGATACATGTTTTTTTTATCAAGCCAAACGTAACCCAATAGGCGACCGTATTTATCTTCAGGTGGATTTTTTTGTGATAGTTCAATTATTACTTTTCTTCCTACTAGATATTTGCGAGCTAGTTCAGCGCTTTCTTTTGCTAACCACTGATTTGATTTTATTTCAGGGCTATCAATATTTAAAAGTCTTAATTGGTATTCTTGTCCATCAAATGTAACTATCTTGCAAGTATCACCGTCATAACAATATCTTACCCGTGCTTCAAACAATCCATTTCCAAGTTCTTTGTTTAGGGACTGTACTACTTCGCCGGCTTGTTGAACGGATTCAACAACTTCTGTAACTTGTTGTGCTTTTTCTATCGATTTTGTAATGTTTATAGAACTACAAGCGGTAGGTACAGTAGCAATGGTAATAAGCAAAACGAATATAAAGAATTGCTTCATCTCTCTACCTCTCTTCAGTTATAATTAAAGGATACTCGGATTATACAGTGGAGTATCCCTGGAGTTTTATACTTTAAAATAACGTTATTGAACATTTTCTTCGAACTGTGCAACAAGTTATTCCAATATTATGGATAGTCCTATGATAGAATAAAGTTACATTCTTAGGACGGTGATATTTATGAAAGAATTTTTATCTAGTTTTTTACTTATTACCAGTTGGCTTATATTTGCAATTAGTGGATACCTATTTATTTGGACAATCTTCTTCGTTTATGCCATTGTACCAGCCTTTTTAAGTTTAGCTGTTGGCTTATTCTGCTTTTATTGCTCAAAGAAGCTGGACAGTAACATCAAAAAGAATTCTTAAAATCCCCCTATGTCGCAGTATGTGTCTATTGCGAAATAATTGTTCTTATCAAAGAACTTTAAAAAACTCCTTACCACTACAAATCCAGAGAAACAATTTTGTTTTTAGCTTTTTAAATTCGCTATGATAGCTATAAAATAGACAAAGTTTAAAATGACAGCTATACAAGTATAAGCATAAAAGAGTGAATCGATGTTTTGGTTATGACCAGTTGGTGCGAATCCAAGAAGATACATTAAAAGAGCTGGTAAACTAAAAAATATATTTATTAGCAAAATAAAAGAATATAAGTTATTTAGGTTTTCATTATTTCCTCTCTTTTTGAGAGGGATGATTTCATCTCTCTTCTTTAGCACTTCCATCCTCCTTTATGTTGTGTGTCTACTACGCAACATAATGAACTAATTTTATACAACTTCTATTTTCCTTAAATATTCATTATATGGAGTTGATTTGTAACCGAGTGTCTCAATTAGTTGATTCGTCCCTGTTCTTGAAATTGAGTAACCTTTTTTGAGAGAAGATTTAAATTGTTCGATAGTAATTTCTTCAAGATTTTCATTTTGATAATTTATATTTTCTTCAAAACCGTCAATTACTACATATAAGTTTGGATCAAGTATATCATCTGAAATTACTTCAAGATCCATGCAAAATCCAACTATCTTAGCTTCCTGTTCAAATTTAGGAAGATATTTACATCCTTTTTCTATCAACTTTTTTACTTCTTCTTCCATTTTTGTTCCTTTTTTTACTAAAAATATTTTGTACATCGCTTATCTCTCCTCAAGCTACATTTTTGTGTTTCATGAAACAGTTTCTTCGTACTGTTCATTAGCACCAATCTTCTTTCATCTGCTTTATAATGTCGTAATATTCATCAGCACTGTGAATTCTCTTTACATTTAGTAACGCTAATTTTTCACCGTTTTCTAAAGTTGTGTATGGCGCTACTTTAGAATACTTTATGTCACCAACATTATTAGATTTGCTTTGAACAACCATGCTATTTATTGACTTGCTTTTATTCGATAAGTAGAAAGCGATTATAACTGGGAAATCATAAATTTCATTTACCTTTTCAAACCATTCTTTACTACCAAACTCCATTTTTCCTCATCCTTCCTGCTTCACATTATGTGTCTGCTGAACAACTTCTTCGTACTGCGACATTATTTAATCTTTTTCATTATTCTATAAAGTTCTGGATTAGTTTCCTTCAATCTTTCCAACTTAAATTCTAAATCTTTCCGTCTTCTCTTTTTTTCTTGGCGAACGTGTAAAAAATTTAAAATACTAGATACAATACATGCAGTAATAAAGGATATTAAAATGTCGTACATTGTGTATACCTCCTATTGTTTTTTTATAAATGTTTTTTCCTGCACAATATGCGTCTAATATGAAACACAATGCTTATTTAGCATTACCCAACTATTCCCTAACCGACTGTATTTGCTTGGAAAATTCCATTAATGCTTTTTTAGACAGAATCTCAACAAAGGATTCGCCTTCCTCGTTGCGTTGTTCAGGGATGATATGAAATACATCATCCCCTTTTCCATCAATCAACAAATGTTCCATTCCAAAGCGGTCAACCCATCTAATAGGTTCCATCCTCTTTACTCTCCTTCATCATGAAACAGTTTTCATCGTACAGTGACATAACATATTACTTCTATCAATCACCATCTATCGCACACTTTTCACACTCGTCACTATTGATCTTACAAAAGCAGGTAATGACTCAATCATCACAAACATAACTCCTACAATACAGAAACAGAAAAATACACTAAAAAATAACCTTGACTTATAATAAATCTCCTTCTTTATTTTTCAAACGAATCGAATAAATAAGTCCTAAAATTCCTACTATCGAAAAGAATAATCCTAAATAATACACATACTTTTCCTCCTTCGCCCAATGTGTCTACCGCACAATTTAAGCAGATCTAATTTGTGTTTTTATCAATTCAAAAATAAAAAACCCCAAAGAGTATTACGCAACTCTTTTGGGGTTTTCCCATCGATTTTTCTGTCACTTATTAATTTTACAAATAAATTTTATCATATTCTTGTTTTTATAACAATGATCTATATGTCATAATCTTCTCGTTTTGTCCTTATATTAATCAATGGTAGAAATTTTTTCACTTCTTATCTTGTTGTCTCTGTTCATTCTTCACAAAATCTTCTAATAAACAAGTGATATACTCCCCAACATCATATCCGTTTGCCATTGCTCTTTCCTTTAAATATTGATGTAAATTTTCATTAAGATAGATCAAGACCGTCTTATGAGTGTTAGATATTTTTAATGTTTGTTTATTTTTGGATATTGACCCTTTTCGAATATGCTTATTTAAAAAAACATATAAACTATCTAAATCTTCAAAGTCCTTCTTTCTAATTAGTATTGGCTTTATTTCGACAAGAAGGTGTCCATTCTTCTCTATAATATCCGTGTTCTGAGGTCCAGCTATGCGATAAAATAAATCAATAACATCATATACTAACGATTGAATAAAAGCGGGTTTTACAAAAGAAAATTGAACTTTTTCTCCTGTGTAATGGCTATATTTATGTACATATTGCCCTTTCCACGAAAATCCTTTTTCAATTGCGCTCTCAAGAGAAATAAATTCACCCTCTTCCGTCATCACTATTCGTTGATCCATGTCAACCAGTCGAGCTATTTTCCCATCATCGTTAATTAGTTTTGCAAATGGCGGAATACCTTGTTTATGAATGATATTGATTTTTCTTCTTCTTTGGTAGCGTTGTTTCAATCGTTGAATTGTTTCTTCATTAACAAGGTATGTTTTTCGTTGTCCCCTTTTTTTTAATTGATAAGGGATTTCCTTTTTTTCAATTAATCTTAATAATGTAGCTGGTGTAACGCCAATCAGGCGTGCAGCTTGGGTAATAGGTATACCATTCCCCCCTTTCTGTTCCTGAAATTTCAAAACATCCTCTTTTTTGAATAAATATCCTCCGTCAATCTGCCAATTAGACTTATTAACCGGCTGCAATTTCCCAGTTCGAACCAAATGGTGAACGCTTGAAATTGCAATCCCTAAAATGTTAGAAACTTCCTTTGTTTTTAATAATTCCTTCCCCAAAAAAACCACCACTTTCATCCATAATGTTGTATGATAGTATTTAAGGGAAGGTGCTGTCATCTTACCCTGTTGTTAATTCATGGAGCATCTGGGCCATCAGGTGCTCCTTTTTGATTGATAAGGTGGATAAGGTCTTGAAAAAATAACTCCATACTCAATGTCTGATGATCCAGAAAAGTTCTCTGTTTGATTACTACTGCATCCCCATATACCAACTTCAATGTGACCACTGATGTTAACGTATTCTTATATTTGATAATTCTCCATTTTCCTCCTCCTTCTTCCTCGAAAGAATAAGTCGTTTTAATAATTTTATGATTTTTGGATATGCGAATTAATTCTCGACGACTATTGATTCTCATTCCCCACTCCCCCATTCTGAAAATTTGGTAATACTTTACTTTGTTTATAACATACTTTATTTTTTTAGTAAATAAAAAATAAAATTATTTGTTTTATAAGTAGAAAAATGTACGATTTTTCTACTATAATGGGTATATATTTTAATTTACAGTTCTAATATGTAAAATAGATTGTAAAGAAGGGATTAAATTACAATTGATGTGTAATAGAATACAAAATTAGGAAACTGAATGATAAATCAACGAAAAAATCAAGGGGGAGCGGTGATGGACATTCAACAATCAGTAGTACCAGTCGTTTCAGTAAAAAATCTTGTTCGAATAACAGATGTCATTCCGAGAATGGTCGACGAAGGTTACTATCATAAATTGGTAGAAGAACGCAGAGAATTTGAACGGAAAGGATTATCTTTTTTTAATCAGTTGCATGATCTGGAGTTGATTTATTATTTTGTACACGATCAACAACATATCTATGCGAAGCATAGCCGATCCGATCGTACCAAACGGGAATATTTGCGAGATCTGTTGTATTTTTATGATTGGTGTATACGAAAGGTAGAGAGTACTCAAAGCAAAAATATTTTTTCCAAACTATCTCCCGTTGATATAGAGGTATATCAAGATGAACTAATTTCTCGGTACTCCGTTGCAACTGTTGCAAGAAAGGTAACCGTTATAAAATCCTTCCTTAAATTCTTATATAAACGGCAGCTGCTCGAAACGCCACTATATATGGAGATGAAACGTGCGACAGTTCGGATGAAAGACCGTCCCAATAGGGATATTGAATATGAAGAAATGAAACAAATCGTGGATTACTATAAAAATCACCCAATATTGCATGCTTTATTTTCTGTTCTCATGACAACCGGCATTCGTGTAGAGGAATTATGCAATGCAAGAGTATGTGATTTAACGTACGATAGAAAAAGAAATGAATATTGGTTACGCGTGATCGGAAAAGGGAATAAAGAAAGGGATGTATTAATTTTTCCACCTATTTTTGAACGAATTGTTCTTTTTCGAAAACGAAGAGGTTTAGAAACGATTTTAAATGCTCAAGATGATTCCCCGCTTTTCACAACAAACAAAGGAAAAAAGTACTCACCTAAATATTTATCTCGTTACCTTACCGAAGCAATCGAACGAACAAAACTACCTTTTTTGTCAAGAATCCAAGGGAAAGTGACGCCACACTGGTTCCGCCATGGAGTAGCGATTTTATTAAGAGAAGCGGGAGCTGACATCAGAGAGATTCAACTATATCTAGGGCATGAGAGTTTGAGAACCACTGAAATATATCTCGATCGACACATAAAAAAAGAAAAGAGTGCAGCACGAAAATTAAGCGACATATCTTTTTAGGAAAATATACTTATTATAGAAAAAATTTACAAATATTGAAAACGGGAATCCCCCGAAGCAAGCTTGATAGCGGTATATCATTAGCTTGTTTCGGGGGTTTTTGTTTTCAAAATAAATAAAAGGATAGGAGAATAGCTCCTATCCTTATGATATCGCAATTTCCTTGCGGTAAAAATTCATAAATTCTTCCCTTTCGTGGGGATGAAGCCATTTATCGATGAAAGAATTTAACTCGTCATCGTAGTATCCTCCGATGCACCCCCACAAATCTTTATTCTCCTTCTTGAGTCCATCAAGAAGGATCCAAAAAGATTTTTTCTTGATATAGCCTCTAGTGAGCCAATCCGCATATATATCCCCGACGCTCATCAATTCCGAATTGGATGAAGCGTAAATATTCCAAATTTCCTCGCATAAATGAACAATATCTAACGCACAATAATTGATGGTTAAATCAAAACTGCCATCATCTAAACCAGTTCCAGTTGCTATAATAAATTTTCCACCACCTACGCAATGTACGCTGAATTCTACGCTGAATTCGCGCTCATTTTCCTTACTCCACCATTGAATTGTTAGGTGGGTTAGTTTTTCGAGGTATTCAATAACCTCATTATTGAATTCTCTAAATTTCTTTCTTCCCATTTTTTTTGCTTCTTCAGTTGTCAAACGAACAAGAAACTTTCCATCTTCTCTTTCAAGCACTTTCCAAGTATCTTTTTCAAACACAGTTTTCATTTTCATTATCCTTCCTTTGTTTTTTTCATTGTGTGTTTTCACCATACACTTCCTGCATGGCGATATCACTGATAATCCAAGTGCCGCCCGACTTTCGTCGGAAGCAGGTGTATGTCCTGCTTCCTGTGTGCTTCAAGCAAGCGCCATTTCTTCCTCCATCTCGTCGATGGAGTAAAATCTTCTGAAATGGAGCTCTTCCCCATCGTAATCAATACGGACGACGGACGGAGCCCCGTACAATCTACCGAAACGTTCAATAACGGCATACGAGCCAGGATTCATGACGATGAGATATTCGCTATGATTGCCCATGCGTCCAGCTTTTCCTTGGGCGCAAACACCCCTCTTCAGAACTTCTACACCATCGCTAAATTGCACTTTTGTTGTTCCCCGGAAGCCAGCTTCTACGGCCAGCTTCACTAGCGCTTTTTTGTCATCTCCGTTTTTTTCCGGGACGAGCAGCAACGTCCCTTTCGCTTTTGTGCGGATGACAGATGCCTGTTGCAACACACCAGGAGCTTCGATAGTTCCGGTGGTGTGCATATACCCATTTCCTCTGAACGCGATATTTTTCGGCGTGTACGCTTCTCCGCATACTGGGCAAGTATACGGAGTCATGGAAATTCTGCCACGTTCTGGGCAAGAAACTGTACGCATCGTTTGTTTTCCAAGTTCGTCCACCATTGGTAGACGAACTTTTTTGCGTCCGCGTCCTTCTTCACCAGCCGCAAGGAAGAAAAATGTATCATGTTCAACTTGAATGCCTTCAACTACTCCGCTTTTAGTAATCGTGAACAATTTCATTTCTATCTCCCTTCATCATTTGTTTGGCAACACCGGCAATCACAGAAGCCGTCTGCACGGTCTCTGTGATCGTGGAAAAATGTCTCGCGGAAACCCAGTGAAACGTCTTTCAAGTGTTTCACTGAGTTTTTTATTTCTTGTATTACTCCTTTTGAAACGTACCATACCAATAATTTAACTCGTTATGCATGATTTCACTGAATCGTTCCTGCTCATATCCATCGTAGTGGTATTCAAAATAACCTTGGACCCGCTCCATATAATCAATATCTTGCTGTTCACAAAACGTTTCGAGCGGGACGTCGCTTTCTTCATACTTTCGAAGTTCTTCCCCATCTAAAATCATTTCCGGCTCTATAACCGTGTTTTGATCAATTTTGTAAAGAGTAATTGTCAGAGCATCGGCCCCCATATTGCTCTCACCAATACCTAAAGAAATAGCAACAAGTTGGCCATCAGTGAGACGCAATTCGGCATATCCGGATTTCATTCCTGGGACAAACCCTTCCCACGCTTTTTCAAATAGTTGCTCAAATGATAAAGAATGTACGATATCCATGATTTCTTCGCGTGAAAGGATTTCATAATATTCGTTGGTATAAGGCGCTTTTACCATTGGTTTCATTATCAAATTCCCCCTAACATTATTTAATATTTTATAAAAAGCCTTACTGCAATAATGCAGCAAGGCTCTTCATTAAAGTGGAGAAGTAACAATTTCTATCTTCTCCACCCGCTCAAAATGCGAGTGCGTGAAGATAGCTTCTCCATTCTCTAAAACTTCCCGATTCATCACTGCACGAATCGGTTTCGGAACACCCCATCTCGGAGAAGTGAGATCCGCCAAAATATGTGGCGGAAGAACTACGACCATCTCGTCGGCTCCAACCTCCTGAAACAAATCTACGACTTGCTGCGCACCGCCGGTGATCGTCACATTTTTTTGGATAATTTCCACTTCTCCAAATTTTTCTTTGAGTTGAGCAACCTGTACTTCGGTTGCTTCGTGCCGTGATAACCATAAAATTTTCATAATGTTAATCCCCCTTAAAATTTAATAAATAAAAAAGCGCCCTTTGGAACGAAAGCTAAGAACCCATACTACATCCGTAGTTTGTTCTTAACTCGTCCCAAAGGACGCATACGTTTGATAATCAACCCGCTGACTTTGCAGTCGCAAAATAAAATAAAAAATCCAATACATCTATATTATAATCATATTACTTATGAAATTTCAATATTTTTTATAAATGTTTATAAATAAGTATGTTGTTAAATTTTTAACCCCTCATTTCAACACTCTTAAGTGATTACAGTGCAAAGATAAATTAAACAGCTTTTTTATCATTTTTGAGAGTACAATATCTTTATGTTCTATTTTAAGTTCTTCGGCAATCAACTTAGACCATAATTCTTTTTCAGTTCCAAAGCAAATTCAGGGTCAAATAATACTGCACTTACGAGAATTTCTTCTTTAATTTCAACGTCCCTTACATACCTTGTAAATTCTTTATTATTATCAATATAATACTTTATATATTGAGACAATAAGTTAGTTAGTAGCAAATTACCTCTTCTTCTTTTTGCTGCTAACTCACTTACAAAACATGCGTCCCCATCTAAAAAAATGGGTATTGAACTTTCAAAGTGAAATTAGATAAAAAAACATCAGAAAACACAATCTTTCAAAATTTCATTCTTAGAAGTAAAGGCTGTTATATAAGAAGAAAATAAATGCTCCTTAATAATTATATCTTTATGTTCTATTTTAAGTTCTTCGGCAATCAACTTAGACCATAATTCTTTTCAGTTCCAAAGCACTTTCATTTCTTTTTTCATATATAACATTCTCCTTCGCTCAAATGTGATATACAGTATGTGTCAATTGCACACCATTTTCGTACTGTGTAATAAAATTACTTACTTTCCCAACTCAAAGGCATAAATATATTTACGATGAACATAATAGAAAGTCATACCCTATATGTCATTATTACAACTTTTTCACCATTAATTTCTCCATACTCGATTTTTGCGTTAATAGGAGCAAATTCCTTTTTAAACTTTTTTTGTTTAAAAATAATGGTTTTAGTCCCCGAACCCAATTCACCAAAAATCATTTTGTTAAAGTTTCTTAAAGTATCTTGTCTTAAACGCAAACTAAACACCCTTTCAAATTTTGAATGTTGCATATAATGAGTCAAATCTTCACACTGATGTTTCAAGAAACTAATTACCTATCAATAAAGTGATATCTTTATTTACCACCTGGAAGTTTCAATATCCAAAAAAATTGGTATTCTAAGAATCTCTATATCCTTATCCATTACCTTAATTCCGTACCAAAGTCCAACAAAGCATTCATCTATTTCACCTGTAGGCTCAACAGCAGAAATAAGTGTAAGCGTAACATCCTTTTTGCTACACAAGTATTCTGATATTTTGCACACATATTCGTTCAAATAATCCCCTAAACGTAGCTTACTTAACTTCTCTTCTTTGAATTTTATTTCCTTTTCCCTCATTTTATATTGCGAAATTTCTTCTCTTAATTTCTTATTTTCTTCTATTACTTTTTCAAAATAGGAGTTTTTATTCTTACACAATGGAAACATAATCAATCTTCTCCTTTTAGTTTTGACTTTAAAAATTTACATTCCAACTACTAATTTTACTGGTACGGTCGAACGGCCATTTTTTACTAATTTAGCAACACACATATTACCATCTAAAGTTGCTAATTCTTCCGATGAATACATATGTTCTAATCCAATACTTATACCCATATTGTTTGACAATATTTTTATGTCTTCTAATGCAGCTCCACTAAAAACAAATTTGTTGCGTACACATGATAAAAGTAATTCTATCGTGTTATTGCCATATTTATCGGCTAGTTGACTAATATTATTACCTACAAGAGTAAATGCAGTACGATATTTTCTATTTTGGGCTAATAGCTTTTCTAAATCTTTATAAAAATAATTAACAAGTCCTTCTATAATAACATGATGATAGGTTGAATTTTCAATGGTTTGATCTAATATAGCGGATTGAATTCGAGACAAGAAATACTTACCGATTAAATTTGTATATTTTCCAAATTCCCCTTTATTAAGATTAATAAGCAGAATACCATCTTTCTTGAAAGTGAATTCCTTTTGACCACTAAACAGTTGGATTATAGTTTCTTGCTTATATAAATCATTAATATAGTTCTTAATTCCAAGAATGTGTGAAGTAAGTTCAGTGAAGCCAACTGCTATTTTTTCCAGTTTCGTTTTCTTATATTCTACAATTGTAGGTTCTTCATTCTGAATAAAGGGATGATTATTATTTTCTATTAATGCAAGGTTTTTTTGACAAAGTGCTTGTAAGTATTCATTATCATTAAAGCAACGTACAAGACTACTAAAATCCGGTGAAGGAGAACCATATTTAACGACAAACAGTACATCTTTTAAAAATTCCTTTCAAATCTCCTGTTGAATCCACGACAGTCAAACCGTTTTTTAATAACGCATCTTGATTTTTGAAACGTTCAATATCTTGAGTTATTTGGTTTAGTAAAAATTTTTTTATTCCACTTCTTGTTGCTCCCAGAACAAAACTATTTAATAGGCGATCATTCTCTTTAAAAATCACGGATGAATTATTATTGATTTCCTTTCCTAAGTAAATATCAAGAGCCATTAGTATCCCTCCATTTTTTGAAAAAAATAAACCCCGAAATATAGCATAATTCCATAATGCTACATTTCGGGGTATTCCCGTTTAATTTAAATATTCTATCTCTATAATTTTAACATTAGAGGAATTTTATTGCAAGATTTTTTAATAACCTTTAGACTGCGACCAACTAAAAATTTTCGATGTTCGCTTTTTGAATAATTTTCGCCTATGCGAAAGCGTAAAAAAGAACTTACTCAAATTTCCATTGGGTGTATAACGAACTTCCACCATAAACAAATAACCTCCTGATTTTTAAATATCACCAAACAATTTTTTATAGTCTTCATAGAAAATTTCTATAACAATATAAGGCTCTTCTCCTTCATTAACATTCTCTTCGCTTATATATTCCCTTATTTCAATCGTATGCGGATCAACTCCTTTGAAGATAATGTTCTGAATCACCATATCACCGTTATTATAAGGTTCCGAAGATGTTATTCCCTTAGCAGTAAGGTGCTGCACTTCATCATCTGATAACGAGCTATCGTCGAAAGATATTGCTACTCTATAATCGAAGTACCCTGTATTTTCATTTTTAATTTCGGCCACATCTACATGAGCAAGAACTTTCTTGTTTATCTCGTCTAAAAGGAAATATTCAAACTCTTCCTTTAACCTATTTAATGGAACTGATACTGAAACATAAACAGGTTTTATTGGATATTTCAATGCAATTTTATTCTTTCTAGGATTTACTAGATGATTTCTGTATGCAAAACTTCTAATCGTCGCCGGTTTAACTCCGCAATACTCTGCGATCTCTTTTACTGATTTCTTTCCATACCATTTCTTTATGTACTCTTTGTGTTCTTCCGTTAGCTTATCACGTATGTTAATCGGAAAGTAACTCCCAGTTAAAGTATAATACCTTGTTTCAGCTGCTTTCTCAGAAATACCATATTTTCGACAAAATTCCTTCATTTCTTTTCTTGTTCGACATCTTTTTAATTCTTCCAATTCCACGCCTTTCCAATTATGCTTCTCCATCTCAACCACCTTACATTTCATAATATTTTAATAAGACAAAAGGCACCCATTAAAACTGTGGGTGCCTTTTGCTGTAACATCCTCATAGGTAAGATAATAAGTGAATCATCAAAAATGATGACACTTTTAATGTTTCAATTCCTCGTAGGTAAGATAATCTGTATTTGCTTAAAATAATAGCAGATACTTGGATAGTTTGCAAGTATCTGCTATGCATTTTTTTCACTTTTCACTTTTGGTTTGCCGGCCACACGGAGCATCGCAGCATGTGTAACCAACCAAGTCCCGCCACTCTTTCTTGCTTCATTGACACGAAACTTTCCGCGATTGCACCATTGCGTTACCGTATTATCCGATAATCCCCATTTCTCCGCCGCCTCTTTTGATGTGTAGACGAGAAAAAGAGGATTCAACTCTCCTTCGAGCAATTCAGCTTCAACGATGTATTTTCCGCTTCCCCAATCATCTTCGTCATACTCGTCGTTCGGGTAGCAATCAATCAATACCCTTGCGATTGTTCCACCTTCTTCGTTATCGATACTGATTTCCCGACGTTCAAGCGTCTGGATTGTTTCGAAACTGTCTAAATCCCATTCGTACGCACCTTCAATCAGAGCGAATACTTCCTCAATCACTTCTGAAAAAGCAGCATCGTCAAATTCATTGACTTCCATCTTGAACAAAAGCATTTTTATTCTCCTTTCGTTTTGTTTTGTTTGGAGAGAGAACGAATGAAACGATTAATTGAAGCTGCCCATTCTTTTTATGAAAGAATCGGCTAGACGACCGCGTTTCATTTGCGCTTTCAGCCAATCATCCGCAAATGTCCGAGCGATCATGACGCGATCTACACCTTTTCTCGTCACTGCATAGTTCACGCCAAACAGCTCAATCCATGTCTTCGCTTCTGTTGCGTTCACAAGTGCGTCGAACGCTTCAAACAAGTGAGCTTTCTTTTCAGCGCGGTAAGCATCATCTTTTGTTCCGAACACTTCGCCGCTTTCTAATTTAGCTGCATATTCCTTTACCATTTCATCTAAAACGGCAATGGCTTTTTCACGAATATCGTTCGCCCAAGCAACTTGTTTTTCCGTACCTTTCAACGTTGGTAATATTTTTTCGGCCATCTTTTTCACCTCTGCCCATACCGTTTTCAGCGCTAATGCCATCCGAGCAACCCAATCACCAACAAATGTTTTTGCCAACGCAACCGCTTTTTTCATGATCTCGCGTTTGTTCATCGTTCTCTCCCCTTTTGTATTGAATTCATTACACTTATAATATACTATAAATCTGTATTGAATTCAATACAAATTACAAAAATTTTTTGATTTTCCATAAAAAATGACGCTTCTGTTTATGTATAAAGAAAATGGTGTATAACATAAACAACGGTAAAACAAGGAGGATTAAAGATGAAGATTATAATCGATGACTATAATGTTGAAACAAGGGAATATTTGCACGAATTTCTCAAAGATATTGGTTATATCGATGAACCGGAAGATATGCAAGAGTTAACATTGAATGATTTGAGAAATATTGTCCATATCATTACTAACGGCGAAATTGATATTGAATTCGAAATGTTCGGCCCTGACATAAAGATGAAAGAAAAATGACACCTAAAAACAGGTGTCATTCTCTTCAAATTGCTTTTTCGTTTGCTGCTACTTTTCTTTTTCTTCTTTCGGATATCCATATTTCTCTATCATGGCATGTTTCGTGATGTACCATTCTGTCTGGCCATTTTCTTTCACATGTTTTCTGACCAATCCCCTTCGGATTTGGTCATCAAACCAGCCGCGGTTCAAAGCCGCGACAATGGTATTTCGTTTCAGCCCCCATTGATCTGCAGCTTCGCTTGGTGTCATAACGTCTCGTAAATGAAATTTCCAACTTTCTTCGTTTGCCTCAAGGGATATATTGATAACTCTTTCATATAGTCGTTTCAGCTACTTCTGCAAGTAGTCGAGGGATATTCAAGCCTTTCAAAAAATAGATTGGCACATCATTTTGAAGTGCATATCCTTTCGATTCCCACATGGCCAAATGGGAAACAATTTGCATTTCCTCCCCCTAGAAAATGAAAAAGGATGGGAGAAAACCATCTCCCATCCTCAATCATATCGTATCCTTTTTCTCATCGCCATACACTTCCTGCATGGCGATATCGCTCACTAGCCATGTTCCGCCTGACTTGCGGGCAAGCCCCTTTTCCACGTACTCACGCAGCCGCCCGGAAGTACATCCTTTCCGCACCGCTCCATCCGGTAGTCCCCAGCGTTTTTCTGCCTCCGCTGCGGTCATCCACTCGAATGTATTAAACGTCTTACCCATACGTACAAACGCAGAGTAAAATGTGTAGCCACCGACAAGATCAAATTCCTTTTCATACGGAGCCATTTCTTCGACCTTCTCTGAATAGGTCGAGATAAATTTTTTGGCCAGTTCTTCCGGTGTTTCAGCTGCATATCTTTGAAACAACATCAAAACGCTAAAGCCACTTTTTCGGTTCGGATTCGCATGAAAGCTGTCCATCGCCGGACTTTTTCGCGAATTACCCTTTGCAAAATCGTATACGCGCATAATAACGCCCAACCAAAAAAGACACTTCCGTTCATCGGTATATCCCATTTCTTCGAAGTAGCGTTCCGCTATTGTATTAAACCCTTCATAGTATTTCATCCTATCCTTTCTCCTTTCTTCAATTTTCTAATATAATTACTTGGAACGGATTATCGAAATATGTGACCGTTTCTTCAAATTCTCCACACCCGCATGGGCAGAAAACATCTTTCAATCCTTTTTTGATACAATGTTTTTTTGGGTTGAAAGGAAAAGCTTTCGGCGGATGACTGAATCTATCGTCATACAAGAACGGATGGCATACATAAAGATCCGCCTTACGAAAATCTACTGCATAGACCTTGCTCACATCTTTTACTATGACACTTCTTGGAGCAAGGTCATTGTACATATGAATGAATTCTTCTTCATCCTCCTTCCTAACTGCCCATGCTGAAATAAATCCTTCACTGTACACTTTTCCATCAATCAACACTTGTAGAGGTCTTTTTGCTCGTGTGTTATCATAGTTGAGTTTGATCAATGCAAACTCAACCTTTTCAACTTCAACTTTCTTTTGTCTTTTCGGTTTCGATTCTTCAATAGCAATTCCATTCGCATTTGCCCATTTTAAAAGTTGTTCTTGAAGTGTGTTCAAATTTATTACCTCCTTTATATCGCTTTCCCTTTCGGTTCATCGGCGTCTAGCTGCTTTTCGTCCTCCATCTCGTCGGTTGTACCTCGACACGACCTTGCTAATGTTCAATACGTGCGGTCTTTCAGTTTTCTGCCACTTTTTCAGATTACCAGCCACCCGGACCTTCATAAATTTTCAGCATTCCAACATCTTGGAATACTGAATTCACCCCTTTGATGCGAGCTCGATATTGATACGGTTTGAGCTCGCAAATTTTGATGACATCATGAATTGCTTGTAGAGCCTCATCTACAGTAGAATATCTACCAGAGATCATAGCTTCGGCAACGATGGAAATTTTCTTGCCTTCAAAAAATTCTTTCAACCGCTTCAATTCTGAAGCAGTTTCCTCATTAATAATATTAAAATCTAACGTTATTAGTATTCTTTCATCTCCCTCCCTTTCCCATTGCTCAATACTAATATGCATATTTTCGTAAATTCCTTTTATTTTTTTTTCTTTTACTTCTTTCATTTTATTCATCCTCCATTTCTGCCTAGTATAGTTCCGCAACAAGCTTGTCTCCACTGCGAAAGACTTCAACACGATATTCAGGAAACTCATTTTTGCCGTAAAAATACTTGATTTCCCCTTCGTTTTGGCTGTCTCCGTGAAAACGAAGGTAAGCACGGTTTGGCAATTGTGAAATACCAATTTCGTAAAATTGTTCTCGTATTTTTTCGCAAATTTCAGGAAGCGTAGTTTCCAACGGGAAGGTGAATTCATGAATAATTGCTCTGAACCCTTTTGTGACCCTTCCTGTTTCGAATTCAATAGTATAAGAAAATCTTTGTTCAATTTCTCCCCACGGTTGTTTTCCATCATTTCGAATTACATATGTTTTTTTGGTTTCCATTTTTGTTTCACTCTCCCTATCTGCCGGCTTCGTCTTTCCTGCTGGTAGCTCTTCAATATCCGAAAGATCAAGGCGTTCTTGAATTTTGTATTGCCCGCTAGTATCGCCAATGAGACGATACTTTTCGACAGTATGCCCGTGATGACCAGGCACATCATAGTCGATTTGGAACTGTTCAGACTCGATGATGAACAGCGCACCTCCTCTCATACCATGATGATCCCCGTATTCCCAAACTAGCGAGGCGCCGCGTGTGGTATCTCGGATTTCCCAAGAATCTTTTGCGTTCCACGACTCGGAAAGAAGAAGATATACTCCTTCTTCATGAAGGCGAAATGCTTTTTTGTTTTGTGTCGCCTTCATACGCGCTGGAACTTTGACTTCCAGTACGTCGCCATGATAAGTAGAAGATGTTTGAATATCAGCACCGTCAAGACGAATGAACACTTTTGTGCCAACAACAATCAGTTTTCCCATTTTTTCTTCCCCCTTATTTTCGACTGAATCACGTTTTCAACGCCTGTTTTTGTCACTGTGAACAGTTTCATGATTATTTTATCCCCTTTGTTTTTTGCGGCGTCCCCCACCTGACCGTCACTCTCCACGGACGGATTTTTCGCCGCTGCTAGCCCTCTTGTCAGTGCTGGCATGGAAGGGAATCGAACCCTTCTCATCCTCTGCTAGCTCCCACGCACGAAGCTGATAGGCTTTCGGAGTGCCAGGGAATTGCACCCTAGTACGCTGACCACCCTCTACTCGCCGTCTTCGTGCCACAGATTCCAAACACTCTTCCAAGAATGTTCGCAATCAGTGGCACGAAGCCACCGAAAAATCATAATACTTGGAATTGTTTGACGCCGATAATTTGCCCGTCAGCGTTGCGGACAGCCGATTGTGGCGATGTATCCGGCGCGACAACATCGTCGCGAGATATTCCAGCGTCTTTCAACGCTTGCAAAACAAGCGTTGATACGATATATACAGTGTCCGGTTGCGGAGCCGGTAATCCGTCAACATCACCGAAAACTGTCCGGGCAATATCAATTCCCGCAATGTTCCCGACAACCGTTTGTTGCGTTGCTACCCTAGCAACATTTCCGCTAGGAGCAACGGAAAGAATATTGTTTCCATCAGCGTCAACAACGTTCACCGTATGAGGTGTAAGATTCACAAATTTCATTTTTCATTCTCCTTTCATTTTTTCAATTTTTTCGATATACTCTTCATACGTGGCGATGACACCACCGCCACAACAGATACAATGGCCTGAAGTTGTCGAGAAAGCAATTTCTGCCTCTGTTCCGCAACCATAGCAAACAAGATCATTTTTTTGCATCTCGTTCACTCCTTTCTACGGAAGGATGACACGGTCATCGTATTGTAGAACAGAACGACGACCGTTTTTTGTTAGTACGACTGCTCCGCGGTAGTGCCCGCCGCAGCAATCGCAATCTATCCATTGAGCTTGGACATCCACATCAAAACCTAATTTTTGGAATACGGAAATGACATCTTGATCTTTTAGATACGTTTTCACTATTTTTACGGACTGAGGCAAACTCAGTCCTTTTACAACGGAACGTAGGACCCGTGCTCTTTTTGTGATGTATTTTTTATTTGTCATTATTTATCTACCCTCCTTACACCGGCGAAACAAACCAACCGGGTTGGATTTTTCGAAGTTGATCGAAATGGTTCGCGACAAGTTCTCTTGCCGCGAAGAAATATGCATCCTCTTCACTACTAAAATCGTAGTAGCAGCGAAAGAAGTTTTCGTCATACATCACATCGATGTTTTCATATAGAAAGCCCAATACTTCGGAATATGTCTTTCCTGTCCAGTCGGAAATGTTTTCGGCAATAGTGCCGAAAATCACATCCCAACCAAAGTAATTTGTGTAGATTTCCTTCACTTGTGACAAGGTATATCCCTTCGTATATACCTCGTCGATCACAGCAATATCAAAGTCATCTCCATATACTTTTTTGCGCGTATATGTTCCTTTTCCGAATCCGACAATTTCAGATTCGGAAATATCAGCAACAACAACAAAGTCATAACCACGATGGTTTGGAAGCGAATACGCTTCCGTAAACCAGCACGTAACAGCCCCTAAGTGTTTTCTATACGTGCTGTCTTCATTTTCAAGATTGAAAATTGGAACTATTTTTTTATCCCGGAAGAGCTTTGCTAACTCTTCCAAGGAAATGCTTCTGTATAGAATCATCATTACCCCTCCCGTTTCACCTCCCCATTTCGGTTCATCGGTGCTGGATATCATTCAATTTCCACTTCTACAACGATCTTGTCGTCCGGTGTTTCGTCATTCATTCCATAGTACCGGACAAACACGTTTTGAACGTCCTCATCGCCATCGACATATCTGTTGTAGAGGCGCAACTCCGTAACTTCGACGCCTCCCATTTTGCTACGATTGACCTGCTCGATGTCGGTCCAACCATCGACATCGTATAGTTTTTCTGTCACAACATCCATGTAGTCACTAACATCGCGTAATTCAGCAGCAGTAATGTTGATAGTCATTTTTTATCCCCCCTTTTACCGTTTTCGTCATCCTAGTAATAATATATACCGAATTCGTCAGAATGTAAACCCCTTTTCAAAAAAATTTTTGCGATTTTTTCAAAAAAATAACGCTCCTTACGAGCGTTCGATTTGTTCTGCCACTTCTGCAAGTAATCAAGGAAGCGTCAATACGATAATAATATCTGCCTGTTTCAGTGTATAGTAAAAATCCCGATTCAATACTTCACCTGAATGTGCAAGAACCGTGCAAGGATACTCTTTTTGCGCTTGCTCTTGGCGACGGCCGCCGATGATAGCCACTGTTTTCCCGACAAGGGTATCTAGTATCTTTTGTTCTGCATCGATTAAATTCAATATCTTTTGATTTTTCAAGTTTTACATCTTGCCTATGGATAATTGAAAATTCTATTGTTTTGCAAGATGGTACAGTATCTATATACTATTTAATTACGACTTATCATTTTGAAATTTAAGTTCTATTTTTTGTTGATCCATATTCCATCTCAAATAAGCGTTAAATGTACCTCTCTTGCCTTTTAAACCTACCAATAATGAGCTCATTCCTGTTTCTAATAGTTGTTGTAGAGCTGTTATCGGCAATTCCCTTCCCCACTTTACTTTAGGTAACGAAAACTTACATCCATTTTCATGAAAACCGGAACAACCGTAAAATGTTCCTCGATCAATGACGTCGCTACCACACACGAGACATTTTCCTAAAACTATTTTGGCTTGCTGAACAGGTGGATTAACCTTCCAAGAATTTGAGGAATTCTTTAACTTTTCGATAATAATTCTTGTATCATTTTTTGCTTCTTCCATAAAATCCTTATATGAACGCTTCCCTTTTCCAATCTCTGTTAGCTTTCGTTCCATCAAGCCTGTTAACAATGGAGACGTCAACTCTTTTACATCTTGGAGTATTCGAATGAGGGTATTGCCTTTCTCGGTCATGAACACCTTATTTTTTTCAATTTTAATGTATCCCCGTTGAATTAAAGTGTTAATGATATTTGCTCTCGTAGCGGCTGTTCCGAGTGAAAGTTCATCCTTCGTAAAATCTGCTTTCTCTTCTCTTGAAAGATATAATGATACATTTTCCATTACTTTTACTAAATTACCTTGCGTAAATCTCTTAGGAGGTACCGTTCTACCTTCCTTTAGTTCAACTTCTTGTACTATTCCTGCCATTCCTTTACATAATTCAATGTTTGATAGGTCCTCAGTAGATTCTTCTTGCTCATCCTTTTGTAAATCTTCTTTATAAACCTTTAGCCATCCTTCCCGCTTTAACGTCTTTCCTATAACTCTAAACGTAAAAAGACCATCTACTAGAAAAATCGCTTCAGTTTTTTCAAAAATAGCATCCTCATGATGTGCTGCGATCATTGTCCGCGCAACCATATCATATATATGACGTTCTGCTTGGTTCAGAGTAGCTAAACGAGGCGCTTCTTCCGTTAAAACAATTGCATAATGATCATCCACCTTACTTTCATCAACATAGCGGGTATCTTCATGTAAGTAAGGTCGAGAAACGGGGAAATAATCAGTATATCCCTGCATTTTTTCTAAAAATTTTAGCGTATCTGGAAACCAGTTTGCTTCTTCCTTCGTAACCACAACACTGTTAGTACGCGGGTATGTTAATAGTCCTTTCTCATATAATCCCTGTACAATATCCAATACTTTTGATGGTGCATATCCATATTTTTTATTAGCTTCCTCTTGAAGACTTGTGAGATTATAGAAAAGTGGCGGCCGCTTATGTTCCTCGGTTTTGGTTACCTCTACGATTTCAACCTTTTTCCCTTTTATATAATCTGCTAATTCTTTTGCATCAGAAGAGTTCCAAATATGCGTTTCAGGAGAAAAATTCGGTGAAAACCATTTTGCACGAATATCTCCATTTTCAAATCGAAACGTACCGACTACATTCCAAAAAGGTTGCGCTCTAAAATTAGCAATTTCTTGTTCCCTTTGATATATAATACCAAGCAATGCGGTTTGACAGCGGCCAACTGAAAAAGTATCATTCCATCCTTTTTCTTTCATTAATACAGTCACACAACGTGAAGCATTTATACCTAATAGCCAATCGCTTTCTTGACGAGCCATTGCTTCATAAGTAAGGTTTTTATATTCTTTATTTAATTTCATAGAGCGGAAAGCTTTCTTTACGCTTTCATTTGTAAGCGACGTACTCCATAAACGGTATGTAGTTTTTTTAGGTGATATAGCTAATATTTCGTCAACTAAAAATTGACCTTCCCGTGCTGGATCGGCAGCATTGATGATTTCTGTAATACGAGGATCCTTAATAAATGAGTGGATTAGCTCAAACTGTTGTCTTTTACTCGAAACTACCCTGCGATAAAATTTCTCTGGAATAATAGGCAAATGTTCCAATTTCCATTCAGCATATTCTGGATTGTAATCTTTGGCCTCCTGCAATTCTAATAAATGCCCTATCGCAAATGTAATAATCCCACCATCCGGAAAATCTTCACAAGGTTTAATTTTGAAATATCCCTTTTTCTTTTCATGAGGAAAAGGAGCAGCTAATTTTTCGGCTTGTGAAGGCTTTTCGGCAATAACGAGTCTAATATTAATCACCCTCTTCTAATCATCCACTAAATCAAAAATAGCTATTGCTCAAAAATTTCGTTCTAATTAGTTTCATATTGAAAATACGTAATCTGCAATAAACTATGCCGAATATATCCTGCTAATCACTTCTCTTTGAGGTGAGTAATAAAGATCATCAATCAATTGATGATAATCATAAGTGACGATTAAATCCGCGCCAGGGCATCCTTGATGTAATGAATCAAGCAGGTAGGCTAAATCTATATGATCCTGTTCTGTGTAATAACAATGATATAAGTCTTTCCCTTTTCCCACATATGGTGGATCAATGAAAAGGGTAGCTTGGTCGTCCCAATAAGCTTCTTCGATTAATTCAAAAGCATTCATGTGAGTGACTTCGATTTGATCTCCCATAGAATGAATTTTTTCAATTCGCCTGATCAACTCTTCTGGATTCCATCGCGAAAGCAATTTTTTATGGCTGCCGTTTCTCCCACCAAGAGGATTTGCTTTTGCAATCCCACTATACGCAAGACGGTTCACTATAAGCACAGCCCATGCTGCATCCACTACATCTACATTCACATAATCATTTTTTATGATTTCTTGAGCTTGAAAAAAATCATCATGGGTGGGCGTAATAGTCTGTAACCGTTCAATCAAAGCAAATGGCATATGTTTAACTACCCACCAAAACGAAAAAATGCCGATATCTAAATCGTTTAAATGCAAATGTTCGACGATCCCTGCATCCAGCATTGCCAATTCAAAACTGCCGCCGCCGGTAAAAGGAGAAACAAGTTTTTTGGTTTTAGAATTTAAATGTAAATAGAGATAATCAATAAGTTTCGATTTCCCTCCAGGGTACCGAAAAGGAGATAATCGTTTGTTAAATCTAATTGGAACTTTCACTTTTGGCTGGCTGTTAGCCGATTGATATTCAAGTATTAAGACAAAACGATGTCTGTTCTTTACATGTTCAAAATAATTGAAACCGTCACAGGCTTCACACCAAAATCCTTTGTTATATTTGTCTAATTGAAAATCCCCATCATCAGGAGTACCCGTTAAACCACAAAATAGACAAGTAAGCAAAATGCTCTCTCCCTTTATAACTTAATCCTTAAAAGGCGGAAGGCTTTAGCCTTCCCAGGCTTCCTTGAAAGAAGCCGCTTTTTATATGGTAAAATATGCCGCAGTACATGCGGTGTTAGTTTCTCGATTTTTGTATCGTTTCGGATTTTCTGAAACAGATTATTGATTCCTGCTACAGTTAGACAACCTATTTTTTCGATACGTTCAAGCCATTTAGGAGACGATAATCTTTGTTCTTTCTGTGTAGCAAGCGAAGCAGCAGGATTATCTTTAATCATTCCGTTATCATGAAGATAACGGAAATAAGCCTTTAGGCTCTCTATTTTGTTGTTAATGGTGGAGATCGCCAAATTCCTTTTCTCACCTGTCTCTTTATTTTTAACAATCTCGGTGTCAAGTAGATACTTTTTCCAATCCTGAAGATCAATAGCAGATACATTTTTGGGATCGAAGGGAACTCCACCCGTCATTTCTTCGTATCATTGTTGAAACTCTTTTAGTACGGTTTTATAGCGACGGATGGTATGTTTACTTTTTCCTTGTTGCTGTAACCAATGAATGTATTTTTCCATTCCCTTCTCTTCTTTTTAATATTTTCAGTAGTCAAATTTTTAATTTTTAACTGTTTCTCCAAAAATTTTAATCATATTCATATTTAGTAAATTATTTTTTAAATGGATAAACTCTTGTTCAATGGTTTTATTTAGAAGCTCATATAAACTTGGAAGATATGTTTTTGCTACTTCTAATACATCTTTTAATCTTAGATCACCTTGATACACTTCTTTATCAATTTTGATTAGTTCCGAAGGTGTCAAAAGATTCAATAGTTGGTCAAGCAATATTCCTTCTAAATCACTCTTTTCTTTCCCTTGTAGATCGTGGTGAACTTTGTCTAAGATAATTTCATACTCTACTCTAAGGCGAATTCTTTACATTTACTCATTTTAGTCTTCTCTCCTTATTACGCAGTTTTTATCGAATACGCAGCAGAAGGTCCATTATGTTTCCTCTTCTTCTTTCTCCCGTTGACACTCGTCACAAAATGATTTATCCACTCGCTCAACACTAATTAAACAACCACACTTTTGACACCAAGTTACACTTCCAATTGGTTCGAAAAACATAATTCAACTCCTTTCGCCGAAAATTTTCACTACCGGTACTGTTTTTTGCAAGCAAAAAATGCAGAGAATTGCAGTAAAAAATACATAGGCTT
>ERZ1673777.34-NODE-34-length-33467-cov-18.710074_pt1 | contig 33467 bp, 38 predicted proteins | sample MGYA00580138_ERZ1673777 | MGnify/ENA primary metagenome ERZ1673777 (study PRJEB41219, sample SAMN04549618) | soil metagenome | isolation source: soil | place: USA: South Carolina, Cape Romain NWR | collected 2009-05-18 ... | reverse complement strand
TAATTCCAAAGGCTAGGTGGGGATCGTTTTTTGTTAATTGGTGTTTTCAGGATAGGACTTTAAATCAATTAATTGTCCCTTTAAAATTGATGATGAATTTTCTTTGATCTTTTTTTCAATGGAATCGATGTACTTAACGTAATAGTTAGATGGCTTGATAGTATTGTTATTCGTTAGCACAAATATAAACAAAAATAAGCATACGTACGTGATAAACGTTGATATAAGAGTTGATAGGAAGACCTTAACAACCAATAAATAAAAATCTCTTTTTATCGTTTTATCCTTTTTCATATGTCACATCCCATTTATATCCTAATCCGTACAGTGTTTTTATATAAGAATGTTCCGGATCTAGAGAACGAATTTTCTTTCTAATGTTTTTGATGCTCTCTGTAACTGTTTCTAATTGACTTTCTGAATCCAATCCCCATACGCTTTCAAAAATTCTCTCTTTCGAAAAAACCATATTTTTATTCAACATTAATAGTTTAATAATTTCGTATTCTTTTTTTGTTAAATGTAATTTAACACCTTTACAAAAAACTTCATTAGCCAAAAGATCGATAGTAATATTTTTAGAGCTCAGAAGCTGCCTTTCATTCGATCTTATTCGCTCTTCCCGTCTTAAATGGCAATCTATTCTTGCCTTTAACTCCTTCAAGCTAAAGGGTTTGCTAATATAGTCATCTCCACCCACGGAAAGGGCTTGAATTTTGTCTTCTTCCAACGTTTTTGCACTTACAAATATTATCGGACAATCCACCCTGTCGCGGATCATGCTGCACAATTCCATTCCATCAATGCCTTCCATCATAATATCCAATATAATTAAGTCAAAATTATTATTAATAATTCGTAGTAATGCCTCACTCCCGCTATGAACAGCTTCAACAAAGTAATGATAAAGCTCAAGGTATTGTTTTATCGTGAGGCAAATATCTTCATTATCATCAACGACTAGGATTTTCTTTTTATTCATCTCCCGACATCCTCACATGTAGACCGATTCATTAGGATCATTCCTCAATTATAACATCCCAGCGGCTATTTCTCTAAAAACAATACCGAACATCTTTGCAATCTAAAATATAAATAGAAAATCTAATGTTTTTCTAATATTTTTTATATTCCATAAGAAAATAATAAAAATCATCATTCATTATAAAATCTTTATAATTGCAGACTAATATCAAGCTGTACATCTAATAAATCCATACAGCAGGGCAAGTGAGGAAATTAAAAAACTATGGGCGTGCTTAAACTAATACAACATGTTTGCAAATTTCCAAGCCATGAAAGGGGAATAGAAATGGAAGAATATATTTTGCAAACCAATAAATTAAGTAAATCTTTTGGTAAACAGTTAGCAGTAGACAATGTTTCTTTAAAAGTAAAAACAAACACCATCTACGGACTGCTTGGACCAAACGGAGCCGGCAAATCAACGACTTTAAAACTGTTAACAGGGCTTTTACATCCTACATCTGGCGAAATTATATTTAACGGTCATCCATGGAGCAGAAAAGACCTTAAAGACATAGGTGTACTTATTGAATCACCGGCTCTTTATGGCAATTTGACCGCTTATGAGAATCTTCTCGTTCATACAAAAGTATTACATTTACCAGAATCAAGAATACAAGAAGTGTTGAAAATAGTTGGTTTAGAAAACACCGGGAAAAAGAAAGTATCGCAATTTTCTTTCGGTATGAAGCAAAGATTAGGCATTGCCAAAGCACTTTTAAATCATCCCAAGCTTCTTATTCTCGATGAGCCAACAAACGGACTTGATCCACTAGGTATACAAGAATTGCGCAAGCTTATAAGATCCTTCCCGTCACAAGGAATGACTGTCATTTTATCAAGTCATATTTTATCAGAAGTAGCACAATTGGCAGACCACATTGGCATCATTCATCATGGAAAACTCAAATATCAAGGTGAAATAGAGAAAAACAAAGATTTAGAAAAACTGTTTATGGATGTAGTCAGTGAAAAAGCGAAATAGGGAGGAGTTAAATAATGCTAAATATGATACAATCAGAAAACTTAAAATATAAGCGTACATTTACTAAAAAAATTGTATATATTTCCCCCTTATTTTTTATATTATATGCCATTATTACAATGCCTTCTATTCATTCAAAATATAATTACTTTGAATATACGGTATTCAATTGGTGGCCATTAATATTTATGCCGTTAGGGACAGCGCTGATATCTTCACTTTCTGCAATGAGGGAAAAAAAGTCAGGAAACTATAGAGTTTTGCGATGTCATGATATCAGTATCGCACATATGTGGTTCAGCAAAATCATTGTAGTTGCCCTTTATACACTGTTATCATCTATCGAACTCATCCTCTTATTGTTCATATTAAAATTTTTTCTGCCAAGCAGCATTACATCAGCAGTCGTAGTAATACAAGCAAGCCTTGCTGTTTGGGTCACATCTTTAGCATACATCCCTATAGGCTTGTTTTTCGCAGAACGATTCGGAACAGCAATTTCGATTATTGTTAATGTTTTAGGCATTGTCATAGGAGTAGTGATGGCCCCAGAGCCTTATTGGATTTATATTCCGTGGAGCTGGGGAATGAGACTGATGTCTCCCATTGTTGGTGTTCACCCAAATGGAACCCCGCTGGAAACAGGAAGCCCATTGTTAAATCCTTCCGTCATTCCATTGGGAATTGCCGTCTCTATTGTATTTTTTATTATGCTGTCATTTGCAACAGCGATTTGGTTTTCGAAAAAAGAGGTGAACTGAATTGTCATTTCTTCAAGTTCTATCTTCCGAATGGGTAAAGACGAAACGTACATCGATTAGGCTTATCGTGTTTGCCATACCAATCGCTTATCCAGTTTGTATGTTATGGTATTTTTCTAAATACAATGATCCTTTATCATGGCAAATGAAGATATACAGCGGCTTTTTTGAGGTGCTAACCGTCTCGTTACCTGTCATTGTTTCTCTGCTTACAGGTCTTATATCGCATCAGGAAGAAAAAGCAGGAAATTTTGTTGGCCTGTTAGCAGCACCTGTTTCAAGAGCACAACTTTATGTCAGTAAACTAGTTTTGCTGATTTTATTAGCAATTATGGATATATTTTTGGCAACTTCCCTTATGCTGTTAGGAATGGATTATATATTACATGTAGACAATGTTTATTGCGGATTATTTTTGCAAGGGGCACTGTTATCTGTGATTGGTTCACTCATTCTTTTTTCCATGCATCTATTCATTAGCTTTGCATATGGGATGGGAGCATCTATAGCTATTGGCGGAGGCGGTTTCCTTATTTCAGCTATCATTGGAGCAACTGTGGTGGGGGATGACATTTGGCCATTTATCCCTTGGGCTTGGGCTGTCAGACTTTCGAAAATCCCCATATTGTTGATGCCTGAAGCAAAGCTGGCAGATGGGATACAACCATCAGAGCTCTTTCTTCAAGAACTGGTAAAAGGCATTATGCCATCGATAATATGCTTTGTATTGGTAACAATCGGTGGAATCATGTGGTTTAATCGGTGGGAAGGAAACAAGTCGTACGAATAATAACAAAAATCATCTTGTTAAGTATTATGAAACAGGAAAGGAGAAATATGTATTGAAAATAAAAAATTCTATATTATCTCTTTTATTGATCGCTTCGATCTCCTTAGGAGGGTGTTCGCTTATCAGTGAGCTGAAACACACAGCATCAAAAAATATGGCGATTGATAAAAGATTGCCGATATATGAATTAAACAAACAAAACTTTAAGGAAATAACCTACAAAGATAAGACGTATATTATCCAAAAATCAGTCATTAAACCTGGCAGTTTACAAAAACCTATTGGGAGAGTTTCCCAAAGCATTACAATTAATGAGAAAAATGAAATACTAAGCAAAAAAGAACTTAGGGAAGTGGAAATTCTCCCAAATAAAAAAGAAGAGAAAAGGTTTCATTTAAACTTTGGCTGGGTATACAGCATAAAAAATATAAGCCCAGACGAAAAAATTGCAGTTGTAGTCAATAATGAATATCGTGTCGCAAAAATAAAAAAATAACTGTACTGGTTTTGCGGACACTTTTTTATATCGTCATCAAACAGTTTTTCTTCGTCAAAAAGGATGCCACAAAAGATCATCGTGTGACATCCTCTTCTTATTCGCTTAATGTTTCCATTCTCTTGCAAGCATTCCATACACCACATGGTCGACGAAATGATCGTAAAGCCATTCTGCTTCCCGGATCGTGCCTTCATTTGTAAACCCTAACCGTTCAGGAATGGCTCTGCTTTTTTTATTTTCTACTGCGCAACGAATTTCTACCCGATGTAACTTCAGGTCATGGAAAGCATAGTCAACGAATGCCTTGCACGCTTTCGTCATCAGCCCAATCCCTTGAAATTGTTCCCCTAGCCAGTAGCCGATGCTCGTTTTCTTATTCGCGTGATCAATATAATGAAATCCGATAACTCCTGCTAGCTGCCCTTTATGCCAAATGCCTGCTTCAAAGCCGCTGCCAACGGCGAACTTCTGCAAGCCTCCAGCAATAAACGCTTTTGAATCCTCTGCTGTTTGTGTCCAGTCCACCCATGGAAGCCACTTTCGCAAATGCGGACGGCATGAATCAATAAGCGCAAATAGCGCTTCCGCATCTTCAGCGGTGAGCAGCTTGAGCCATGAGTCGTCATCTAAACGGTGGATAAACATAACCAACCTCTCCCCACTTTGCGGTTTTCTTACTATTATAACAAATCCCAACAAAAAAGAAGCCCGCCGTTTTGGCGGACTCTTTTTCTATTCCCTTAAAAAGACAAAGTATAAGATAAAGATGACAAATAGCGCATATAAAATCGGATGAACTTCTTTGCCGCGTCCTTTTAAAATCATCGTAATTGGATAAAAGATGAAGCCAACCGCAATGCCTGTCGCGATGCTGTACGAAAGCGGCATCGTAATCAGCGTGAAAAACGCCGGAATTGCGATTTCGAGTTTTTTCCAATCAATTTCTCCAATGGAAGATACCATTAACACCCCAACAATAATGAGCGCCGGAGCTGTGACAGGAGCGGTAACGACGCTTAACAGCGGCGAGAAAAATAACGCCAGCAAAAACAAAATTCCTGTCACAACCGCGGAAAAGCCGGAACGTCCGCCGGCAGCGACGCCTGCCGATGACTCGACGTATGAAGTTGTCGTCGATGTTCCAAGCACGGCGCCAACCATGACCGCCGTCGCATCGACAAGCAACGCTTTTCCCGCGCGCGGCAGTTTGTTATCTTTTAACAGCCCTGCCTGGTTGGCCACCGCAAGCAGCGTACCGGTGGCATCAAAAAAGTCAACGATAAAGAATGTTAAAATGACACCGAGCATTTTTAGCGAGAAAATGTCTGGCAAATGCTCAATCGCAACGCCAAACGTCGGCGAAATATCCGGAATGGCTCCGACGATTTTATCCGGCACCTTGATCAAGCCAAAAATCATTCCAACAATCGCAGTAATAACCATGCCGTAAAATACGCTGCCATTCACTCTTTTTACCATCAAAATAACGGTCACGAACAAACCGAAAATCGCCAGCAGCGTGTTGCCATCTTTCAAATCGCTTAGCCCTACTAATGTCGCTTGGTTATCGACGATGATTTTCGCGTTTTGCAGGCCGATAAACGTTATAAACAGCCCGATCCCCGCGCCGACCGCATATTTTAATTCCACCGGGATCGCGTCAATGATCTTTTCACGGATGCCTGTTAACGACAAAATCGTAAAAATCACTCCGGATACAAATACCCCTGCTAACGCCGTCTGCCATGGGATTTGCATATGCAAAACAACGGTAAATGCGAAAAACGCGTTGAGCCCCATTCCTGGCGCCAGCGCAATTGGATAACGCGCCAGCACTCCCATTAAAATGCAGCCATATGCTGCTGCGAGCGCAGTTGCGACAAACACCGCGCCCTGGTCAATCCGCAATTCATCAGGAAAATCTTTAACCGCTCCTAATGACAAAGTAAACGGATTAACGAATAAAATGTACGCCATTGACAAAAATGTCGTCAGCCCAGCGATGATCTCCGTGCGATAATTCGTGCCGAGCTCTTCAAATTGAAAATACTTTTTCACTTACTGTCCCCCCTATGAAAAATAAAAAACGCTTCTAGTAAGCTACCAGAAGCGTTGACTAAAGAGGAATAATGAATATAGAGAGGACAAAAAGAATGTACTCTCTACCCCATTATACCTCGTAGTCAAGCTATTTACGGTAGCTTGGTAGAAACTCCCGAGCCATATTCCCGGGATTATACGACGTATTTTGGAGATATTCGCGATCTACGCACATTTTATCAACATAATAACCGCATGTCAACAAAAAGACGAACATTTCCTATTAAATGTTCGTCTTTTGTTCGTGTTATTTCGGCTCATTCCCATTCGATCGTTGCCGGCGGCTTGCTTGTAATATCGTATACGACCCGGTTGACGTGCGGCACTTCATTGACGATGCGCGTTGAAATCTTTTCGAGCACTTCCCAAGGAATGCGCGCCCAATCAGCTGTCATGCCATCGACCGATGTAACAGCGCGAATGCCGACCGTATAGTCATAAGTTCGGGCATCTCCCATCACGCCAACGCTGCGAATGTCCGGAAGCACCGTGAAATATTGCCAAATTTCCCGATCAAGTCCGGCCTTTTTAATTTCTTCCCGTAAAATCGCATCTGATTCACGGACGATTTCCAGCTTTTCCTCTGTCACCTCGCCAAGCACACGGATGCCTAAGCCAGGGCCCGGGAACGGCTGCCGCCAAACAATTTCATCTGGAAGCCCCAATTCCGTGCCAAGCGCGCGCACTTCATCTTTAAACAGTGTCTTAAGCGGTTCGATAAGTTTAAATTTCATGTCTTCCGGCAATCCGCCGACATTATGGTGGGATTTTATCGTCTGCGCCGTCGCTGTGCCGCTTTCGATAATGTCTGTATAGAGCGTTCCTTGCACTAAAAACTCAATACCTTCTAATTTTGCCGCTTCATCGTCAAATACGTAAATAAATTCGTTGCCGATGATTTTCCGCTTTTGCTCCGGATCGATTACCCCTTTTAGTTTCGATAAAAAGCGCTCTTTCGCATCCACTTTAATCACATTCATCTGGAACCCTTCACGGAACGTTTTCATGACGCTTTCCGCTTCGCCTTTGCGAAGGAGCCCGTGATCGACAAAAATGCATGTGAGCTGATCGCCGATAGCTCGGTGCACAAGCACAGCCGCCACGGAAGAATCGACGCCTCCGCTTAACGCGCAAAGCACTTTTTTATCCCCGACAAGCTCGCGAATTTTGCGAACTTCGCTATCGATAAAGCTTCCCATTGTCCAATCGCCTTTACATTGGCACACATCAAATACGAAATTTCTTAAGATGTCATTGCCATAGACGGAATGGCGAACTTCTGGATGGAATTGCACCGCGTAAAACTTTTTCGCCTCATTGCTCATTGCCGCTATCGGGCAAGAAGCGCTCGTCGCGTCAACGGCAAATCCTTCCGGAGGGGCAGTCACTAAATCGCCGTGGCTCATCCAAACGACTTGCTCATCTGGAAGGCGTTTGAAAAGAGCGGAAGCGTTCTTTACTTGAATCATTGCTTTTCCGTACTCGCGATGAGTTGCTTTTTCGACTTTTCCGCCTAAATGATGGGTCATCAGCTGCATGCCGTAACAAATGCCTAAAATCGGCAAACCAAGCTCAAAAATTTGCGGATCGCACGCAAATGCGTTATCATCGTATACACTGTTCGGACCGCCGGAAAAAATGATTCCTTTTGCATTCATTTCCTGAATTTTATCGGCTGTAATCGTATGCGGATGTAATTCGCTGTATACCCCAAGCTCGCGAATGCGGCGAGTAATTAATTGGTTATACTGACTTCCAAAATCGAGAACAATGATCATTTCCTGTTTTTGTTCCATGTCATCACCTCATCGCAAAATAAAAAACTAGAATCGCCCCGATAACTATAAAGGCAAAATTCTAGTTAATTCCGCCTTCATAGTCGGGTCGTTTACGGCGACCCGGTAGAGACTCTCGGACCATATTACCGAGGATATATGAAGGTGCAGCACATGATTTCATTAAATTTTAGTTCATTCTATCAATTCTATCTATCAGTGGTCAAGATACCGTCCTTTTTATTAAATTTTCCCACAATTCTTTCACCTCTGTCCATTCTACCCGGGCTGTCTCCTGCTGGTAAATGGTCTTTTCATATAATAATGTCAGTTTCGTCATTTCGTTTGTTTGGAACCAATCATCGACATACGCGGCATATTGTCTAAGCGTTTGCCCTTGGCTTCGCTTCAGTCCATAATCATCTAAATGGCGGAGCAAAGACAAGTAAGCTTCCGCAAATGGATGATCCCCTTTCTTCCGCTTATATTGAAAGCGGACAATCGTCGCATAAGGCCACCACTTTCTTCTCGTGCGATATGCGATCCATGCAAAGGCGAAAAGCACCGCCAAAGCGACAACCGCTTGCTTCCACGACCAAGCAGGCAAACTTGCTTCTTTTGCTGAGACCGAATGCGGCTGCTCCCTCACTTCATCCAATGGAACACGATTTTGCTCAGGCTGGCGCAGATTGGGAAGCGACGCAGTTTCTGGCGCAGATTGGGAAGCAGCAAACACATACGGATTCGTAAACCCTTGCGTCGGCTCAAACGGAACCCAGCCGATTCCGGAAAAATATACTTCCACCCAAGAATGGGCATCATTGTTTGTAATTTCATAAACATATTTCCCGTTTTTCTCTTCAAGCAAACGCCCCGGCGTATATCCTTTCACCCAGCGCGCCGGTATGCCAACAGAGCGCAGCATGACAACCATCGATGTGGAAAAATTATCGCAGTACCCTTTTTTCGTTTTAAATAAAAATTGATCTACGTAATCTTCATTTTTTCCGGGAACAGCGACATCTGTCGTTTCATACATGTAGCCGTTCATATGAAAATATTGCTCAATCGCTTTGACTTGTTCGTATTGCGTAGGTTTTCCGCTGATGATTTGTTTTGCCAAATTCCGCACCCGCTCTGGCAAATTTTCCGGCAGCTGCGTATAGCGCTTGAGCAAACTAGCGTCTTTGACAGGCGGAGCGGCTTTTAACGCTTCTATCGGAAAGGTTGGATATTCATAAACAATGTCATAGGATGCAAGCGACAGCGTATAAGCCGAGCGGTCTGTCGTATAAATTTTTTCCGTTGCCGCTTCCATGCGATATACTACGTCTTCCTTTGCATTCACTTTTTTTAATCCAAGCGGATATACAATATGGAAATAGGATTGTTTCATGCGAATGCTAGCGTCCGTTAATTGTTTTTCCACCTCCGGGGACCACCACGAATAGCCGAGATCGGCATTGTTTTCAAACGATTGGATCTGCTCGCTCCGGAAACTTTCCCATCCCTTTCCGGTATAAATATCTTTCGTTTCGACGCGCCAATAATGGCGCTTTTCGTCTTCAGCGATAAATACGACCGTATCATCAGCGATAAACGGCCCGCCAAGCCGCGAATCATTTTGTCCATAACCAATTTTTTTCACTTTTGCTAAAGCTGGATCGTTCTGTTTTTCTTCTTGCACGGCCGCGTAGCTTTTCACAAACGCCACCGGGTCCGGCCATTGCGGCGGGAGCTTGGGGCTAACATATCCGCAAACAATAGCCAGCCCAATGAGGCATAAACAAGCTCCCCACCATTCTCTTATTCTCCCTGCAATCTTTGCCTTTTCCTGCAATCTTTCCATATGAAGGAAGCTCAAAAAGAAAAAACCAAAAACAACTAAACGGATGACCGCCCCGTTTCCGCGAAACGCGGTAAACGTATCTAACACCGTAATGTATATAACCGTCAAGACATAAAATAAAAACAGCCGTTTTTGCGTCCATAGCAGGTAATGCAATAAATACGCCATCAGCCACAACAAAAAGAAAAAGAGAAAACTGCGAAACGAATTTGTCCACTCCATCCAGCGGGCCGTAAACAACATCGGGGCATGGTGGGCAATCTCCTGAAAAAGCAACTTCCACGCCTGTACATAAGAAACGTGGTAAAACAGCGAGTTAAGCGCATATATAATATATGCCATCTTTATAGGAGCAGAAATCCATATTGGCGTCCGCAATAAATAAAAAAGAAAACAGACGGCCACAAACGCAATAAATACTTCCGTATTCCTCGTATCAGATGCCGTTTCTAAAGGAAGAAGCCATTCGATCAGCAGCCAGCAGGCAAAGCCGTATATCAGCATTCTTCTCCCAATAGGTTTAGCTGCTTCCATCATCCATCCCCACCTTTGCGCAAGGTCGTCATATTTCGCGGCGATATGACAGCAACATGGACGCCTTTGCGGCGCAAAATTTCCAGCGAATGCCGTTCTTCCTTCGTCAAATCTTCTTTAATAAGAAACACAGTGCCTTTATGAACGCGGTCGGGGAGTTTGCTTAATGCCAGCGCCATTTCTTCGGATAAATAAGAAGTGATATAGCAAAAAGCCACCGTCGATGGCCAATTCACTTTCTCGGTGGAAATCACGTGGGCAAACGATTCTTGACTATCGCAAACAACTGTTGCTAAATGATAAAAAATCTGCTGTAAATGAAAGTCCCCGTTTCGTACGGGAAAAACGACGCGGTTTTCGCCGACGGAAACAAATCCCGTCTGCACCCCGTGCTGAATAGCAGCCCGCACAAAAGAAGCAGCAAACGTCACAAGCTCTTCAAACAATGAGGTTGGTGTACGGTCAAGCACAACGACTACATCATCGTCCTGTTGCCTTTCTTCAAATTCTTTTGTCATCAACTGCAGCTTGCGCGCCGACGCTTTCCAATGAATTAATGAAAATCTGTCTCCCGGCGCATATTCGCGGACACCGACCGCCATTGTCATATCGCGATGAAGCGGCAACGAAGAAGCGGCAATTCCTTGTTCGGCATAATACCTGACTTTCCGGTACGCTATGTCGATATAGCGAGGATATACAATAATCGTTTCTTCCAGCAAATGAACGGAGTCTTTTTCAACAAGCCCAAAAAAGTCGGTAGCGGTAAGGCGAATGGCGGTGAAAACATGTTCGCCGCGCGGCAACTCACGCAACTCATACGTATAAGAAAACGTTTTTTTCCAAATAAACGGAATCGTTGTTTTCGTCTGCGTCATCTTTAATGTTGAGACGTCATTTTCTTCAATCGTCATTGCAGCAAACGGAAACCAAACCGGGAAGCGCACTTCCACCGTCGCTGTTAGCGAATCGCCTGCATGATAGCGGCGCTGATGAATCATCCGCCGCACGCTGGCGCGATGAAACGGATAAATGATAATTGCCAGCGAATAAAGTCCGAATGGAAGAAAACTATAAAACAAAAACCAGCTGACAAATCCTCCCTGAAACATCGCATATGAAAAAAGCGCAGCGAACAAACCGCATAATACGAAAATCTGTTTGATAAAACGCATTCGTCTTCTCATCGTTTCACTACCTTTGGATAGGGACAGGGGTTCGTTTGATCATGTGGGCGACTATTTCTTCGGCTGTAAATCCGTCAAACTTTGCTTCTGATTTCACGATGATGCGATGTGACAATACGTATGGCGCTAAAAACTGCACATCGTCAGGAATGACAAAGCCGCGCCCGTGCACAAACGCATACGCTTGCGCCGCCTTCATCAGCGCAACAGAACCGCGCGGGCTAACTCCTAAATAAACCGAAGCGTCTGCCCTGCTTTGTTGCACCATTTCGACGATGTAACGTTTTACACTTTCATCGACATATACATCAGCCACTTGTTTTTGCAAAGAGAGCAACTCCTCCATCGTGATAACCGGTTCTATTTCTTCAATCGGCGGCACTTTTTCGCTGCGGTTTAGCATTTCTATTTCTTCCGCAAGCGAAGGATACCCCATTTTCAGCTTTAACATAAAACGGTCGAGCTGGGCTTCCGGCAACGGATAGGTTCCTTCATACTCAATCGGGTTTTGCGTCGCCATCACGAAAAACGGGCGCGGCAACGGTCTCGTCACCCCATCGACGGTGACGTTTCCTTCTTCCATTGCCTCCAATAACGCCGATTGCGTCTTCGGCGAAGTGCGGTTAATTTCATCTGCCAAAACAATGTTTCCCATAATCGGGCCCGGTTTATATTCAAACTGCATTGCTTTCTGATTATAAACAGACACGCCAATCACATCGCTCGGCAGCAAATCAGGAGTAAACTGAATCCGCTTAAACTGCGCATTGACCGATTTCGCCAGCGCGCGTACAAGCATCGTTTTTCCGACTCCCGGAACGTCCTCAAGCAGCACATGCCCTTTCGCAAGCAGCGCGACGATGCTTAATATGGCGACATCACGTTTGCCAATAATCACTTTTTCTATGTTTTCAACCACTCTTGCAATCGTTGGGTGTAATGCCTCATTCGCTTTCATCCATAAAAGCTCCTTTATCACTGATTTTATCGTTTACTATTCCACAAATATAGCGCAAAACCTTTTTTACCGCTGAAAACGTATTTCATAAACTTAACAAAGTAGACATGAACAATTATTTCAAGTAATATGATAACAAATATACATAATTTTTAGAATAATTTTGTGAGGGGATGGCATGAAAAGCAGCGGTAAATGGAATATCATCGGTCCCGGACTGATTGTCGCAGCTACGGGAGTCGGAGCGGGTGACCTTGTAGCAGCGCTCGTCGCCGGAACAAACTACGGTCTTGTATTTGCCTGGTCCATTATTGTCGGAGCGATCTTGAAGTTTGTCCTGAATGAAGGGGTAGGCCGCTGGCACTTACTGAGTGGAAAGACGATTTTTGAAGGCTGGCAGTCGATTGGAAAATGGGCTTCCGTCTATTTCGGCGTTTACGCCCTTATCTGGGGATTCGTATACGGAGCAGCCGGCACATCGTCTTGCGCGCTGGCGATGTCCGCAATGATTCCGGCAATTCCGCTATGGGCATGGGCGATCATCCACGGAATCGCAGGGTTTGCCCACACTTGGTCGGGACGCTTTCGACTATTTGAGCGCGCCATGAACATACTGGTCGGTCTTATGTTTATCACTGTCGTCGGCTCGGCTGTCCTCGCCCTTCCAAAGCTTAGCGGATTATGGCATACGGCGGTGCCTGACTTGCCAAAAGGCTCACTTCTTTATGCGCTCGATTGATCGGTGGAGTGGGCGGTTCTATTACAATGGCTTCTTACGGTTATTGGATTCAAGAAAATGGCTGGAAAGACCGCTCTTATGTTTCGGCAATGCGCTACGATTCGGCGATTGCCTATATTGTGACAGCTATTTTTACTTTATCGCTCCTTGTGCCCGGCGCGGCGCTACTATATGGAACAGATGTAAGCATCAGCGGCGAACAAGGGCTTGTATCATTTGCGTCCATTATGGGAAACGAGATTCATCCGGCTGCACGTTGGCTGTTTTTGCTTGGTTTCTGGTCCTCCTCATTTACATCTGTCGTCGGCGTATGGAACGGGGTTTCCTATTTGTTCGCCGATTTTATCCGAAATCTGCGGAAATTACACATCGATAAAAGAAAGTTAAACCAAACAAAAGCGTTCCGCTTCTACATATTTTGGTTGACCTTCCCGCCGATGCTGCTCCACTTTATTGGCAAACCGGTCGGCTTAATTATCGCGTACGGCGCGTTAGGAGCATTATTTATGCCGTTTTTGGCCATCACGTTGCTATGGCTTTTAAACTCAAAAAAAGAATTGCCAGAAGAAGGACGAAACCATTGGCTATCGAACTTATTCCTCACCCTTTGCCTTGTGCTGTTTGTCGTCTTAGCAATTAATGAACTGCGGAATACATTTAGGTGAGAAAAGCAAACTGAAAGGAGTTACACGACCTTTAAAAATTGCCAAAATGATAAATACATATTGATTATTATAGCAATCGCCAAAATTCAATCATTTTTTGTTTGCTCATGGAGTTCAACTATTCTTTCTAGCTCTTCTGGCGTATATCCTTTTTTTCTCATTTTATCTATAAATGCACTCCAGTTATGCTTTGTAGATTTAGCTTTTTTATTTTGCCATTCACGATTATATTTTATTTCTCGCTTAGCCATTTCTATAACTTCCATAGCTTCTCTTACTGTTTCGACTCGTTTTCTCGCCCAATGACTGGCAATTCTCTCCGTATATTCTTTAGGCAGCTTCACGACTGTGATCGACATGATAAAATAAATAAGAACATTAACCACACCAGCGTTTAACTTTTGATATTTCATAATATCACTTATTGTGATTAAATCTTTTATGTCGGGCTCTATTCTCCCCTTTAAATGATAAAGTAATTCCATCGGTGAAAGTTCTTCTAATTTTTTTATTAACTGTTCCTCTTTTGTCGTTGGTTCTTTATCGATAAATTCACGCAATTCTTCAGGTTGTGTTTTTGTTACATGATGCAAAACCTCGTCTATTACATTAAATTCCTTATGGCTTTTATATTTATTAAGCAACACTTTTTGCAAATCATTCATATTCATTGTTTCACCCTCATATCTAATAATTCTCTTTCCACAAATTAGTCTCCAAATCGCACTACACCATATTGACCAGTTTATAGCATGTCAGTTCATAAAATCATCTCCATTTTTTTCTTTAGTTTATAAGAAAAAATAGAATATTCAAAGCGAAATTTTTATGCATGAGAAACATCTCATAATTTCTTATGTTCACTTTTGTTGTGTTTTTGAATTTCCGATTTTCTACAACTTTAAACAACAAAAAAGGACTACCTCCTTCTTACAGGAAGTAGTCCTTATAATTATGGGTACGCCCATGTCAGGCATTCCGTTATGCTGCCTTTGTTTTCTTCTGGTTTGTCAGCGACAACTGCTTCTGTTGTTAAGAACATAGCGCAACCGAAGCTGCGTTTTGCAGAGCGGGCGAGTTACTTTTGTTGGGTCAACCCTTGACCATATTGAGTTTTATAATCATGTAATGTGAGTGAACCGACTAATATCTCTATCCAAAACAACGAGGGCATAAATGCGTGGAAAACACGCCCCCTTTATTTTTAAAATAGTTTCTTACCCTTGCCATATTGCCTCCTACTTTCTATAGTTAAGAATTCTCTTTTTGATAACTCTCATTCCTTTTTCTTACCCTAGGCTCTTTGCTTCTAATTCATTTTTTCTTCTTACTTAGCGTCCTTTTCGTAATACCTGTCATTGCTTCAACTTCCTTATACGTATGAGTCTCAAGCAGTTTTAAGGCATGTTGAATTTGTTGCTTTGTATGTTTTCTTGGTCTTCCCTCTCGAAAATCGTCCCGCTGCTTTGCAAGTGCCTTTCCTTCTTGTGTTCTCTCAACAATTAGGTTTCTTTTCATTCCCGCTACTGCGAGAAGAGTTTGCAAGAAGAACCTCCCCATTGTGGTGTTTTCTAATAAACCAACGTTCAGTACATGAGCCTTTACACCCTTCTCGAATAAGCCCTCAATAATTTCAATTCCCTCTTTTGTATTTCGGGCAAGTCGGTCTAATTTTGTCACGACCACAGTATCGCCTTCTTGCAGTTCAGCAAGCAACTTCTTGAACTGCGGTCTCTTTGTTTAAAATTAGAAGGATATTTCTATAAAACAATAAAAATATAATAAAAATAAATAATAATTTATTGTAAAACGATAAAATGCGTATTAAAATCAAATTAACAATAAAATAAATGAGTGAGGTGCTTTTTATGAAACAAGGAACAACATTGTTTTTAAAAATAGCTGTTTTTATTATCGGAACTCCAGTTCTTGCTTTATGTATATTTGGATTACCTTGGTTAGCTAATAATCCAGTAAATCCAGATTATGCCCATATACTATATCCCATTTTAATCATTATGTATGTATCAGTGATACCGTTTTTCGTTGCATTGTATCAGGCTTTTAAACTTTTAAGTTATATTGACAAGAACAAAGCTTTCTCGGAATTATCTGTAAAGGCTTTAAAGAATATAAAATACTGTGCAATCACAATCAGTATCTTGTATGTGCCAGGTTTGCCGTTCTTCTATATCGCTGCGAAGTTAGAAGATGCCCCAGGTATCATATTAATCGGATTGGTCGTTATTTTTGCTTCAATGGTGATTGCAGTCTTTGCCGCTGTTCTCCAAAGGCTTTTACAAGAAGCCATCGATATAAAATCAGAAAATGATTTAACGGTCTGAGGTGAATAACATGCCAATTATAATCAATCTTGATGTGATGTTGGCTAAAAGGAAAATGAGCCTTACAGAACTTTCGGAGAGGGTTGGAATCACGATGGCTAATCTTTCTATATTGAAAAATGGAAAGGCAAAAGCTATTAGATTCTCAACTTTAGAAGCTATATGTAAGGCATTAGATTGTCAACCTGGAGATATTTTAGAATACAAAAGTGACGAAGACACTCAAGGATAATAAAGTGGGGATATGTTACAGGATGTTATTGTTGACATTTTTTATAAGTAATAATCCTTTCAAAAATGGTGGTAGTAGGAGGGTTAACATTTCATTTTTACGTTGGCAATCTCCTATTCCACCATGATATTCTGAGTTTCTATCATTGCTGTAATAATATCCATTATCAAATGAATCAAATTTATAAAAGGGAAGTTACTCATGAATTTAACCATTCATATTTTTTTTTGGAGATTTTGGAAATAAAAAGGCATTAGATGATATAAATCTTCTTTAAATAGCCTTTTAAAATAAAAGAAATTATTCGACGGTGAACCTATGTACATAACTCTAAATCTATTTAGCTACTATACTAAGCAGGACTTACATATATTCAGAAAAAACCTTTGGAGGCACAAATCATGAGAGCACTAAAACAACTCGTTCGTTTTGGTTGGGAGCAGGCCCTATCATGTTTGTTTCCTGTCGTTATTTTTGCCTCTTTGGCCTTTACACAAATCATGCCACTTCCCTTTCTACCACGGTATGACTGGCTGCTCATCATCTGCCTTCTGATGCAGTGGTGGATGGTGCGTTCTGGGCTTGAAACACGGGATGAACTAAAGGTTATCACATTGTTCCACCTTATTGGACTTGCTCTTGAACTTTTCAAGGTACATATGGGCTCCTGGTCTTATCCAGAGGAAGGATATTTCAAAATTTTTGGAGTGCCTTTGTATAGTGGATTCATGTACGCAAGTGTAGCGAGTTATCTTTGCCAGGCGTGGAGGAGGTTTAAGGTTGAACTGATTAAGTGGCCACCGTTTTTGGTAGTTGTACCTCTTGCAGCTGCGATTTATTTGAATTTTTTCACCCACCATTATTGGATTGACGTTCGTTGGTGGTTATCTGGACTTGTAATTATCGTCTTTTGGCAATCATGGGTCACATTTGAGGTTGATGGAACTCGTTACCGTATGCCACTCGCACTTTCTTTTGTGCTCATCGGATTTTTTATATGGATAGCCGAAAATATCGCAACGTTCTTTGGAGCTTGGGAATATCCAAACCAAACCGATGCATGGAGTCTCGTTCATCTAGGAAAGGTGAGTTCATGGTTCTTATTAGTGATTGTTAGCTTTCTTATAGTAGCGACGTTAAAGCAGGTTAAAGGAAAAATTGTTTCACCCAAGAAGGATAAGGTTCAAGAGGCGTTTGATAATCATTTAAAGGAATGAGATAGAGGTTCTTTTTAAGCTATACCCACTAATGAAAGCTCACATGTTATTCAGTTATCGGGCGCTTTTTCAGAGTAACGATAAAAGCCCAATTTCTCATTTTAATGCTGAGAAATTGGGCTTTTTTATATTTACTTATAGTGCAAAATAACGCTTAAAATAGATGCAAAATAACTCCTAAAGTGACACTAGACTGTAAAAATGGTGCCAATACTATTAAGTTTTGTCACCTTTAGTCATTTCGAACATAGGACGATAGTTACGTTAAGGGGATATGTTGAAAGACAGGAGCGGGAATTACTCGTCTCGAAAATAGTTTGAAAAATCCTCTTCTCAATCAGATAAAGAACAGACTTGTTTTGATTTATGTTATTGCTTTCGACATTCATTAGGATATACTTACACATTATGCTTCTTAGCATATAAATTATTTGAATCGTATCGGAATATTTACCAACTGTTTGTGTGAACGAGAGTGGTTTCTGTATCAAACCCACACATTAACACGGCTCTACAGCAGGCTTTCAGAATGTTCTCAGATTCGCTCCTAAGCATAACTTATTTTTTTAAACGCCTCTTTGAAGCCATTCTGAGCGTTTAAAAGCGTATGTGTAAGACATATGGACTTTCTATGTTTTCACTAACCTGTTCTTTAGCACAAAAAAGCGTTTCTGCTTATTGCAGAAACGCACCTGTTTGAAAAAAACATCGTTGCTATTTGAACAAAACCCCCCAAAACTTAATTAATAGGAATAGATGCTTTGCTTAACTGATAACCTTTAGAATCATAGGCTACTAAGAAATATTTAGTTTGTTCGAATTTTAACCCATAAAAGCGAACAAAAGACACATCACCTAACTGATTAGAAGTGAAAGCTGATGAATATGGCTCCAGCTTGCCATCCTTAGATTGGATTTTAAAATAAATATCTTCGCTTTTGCTTTGTGACAAATCATAATATACAGTTGTTGAAATAGGTGTTGTCACTACTTTTTGAATGGTGACATTTTCTCCATTATTTAACGTGATTGTTTTATTTATTTCAAACACTTTTTTCTCTTCTAATAATTTTGCCTGTGATACTGTTACATTAAACGTCCAAGGTTGTTCAATTTTTGTATCAAAATTCCAGGTGTCATAGCTAATTTCAATTTGGACGTTTTCTGTTTTTATAGGGTGTTCCAAATCAATATCATTATAAATCATGAACATGTTATTATTTAATTCAACAGACTGTCCTCCTGTTGTGACCGTATACATCTTACCGTTGATTTTTACTTTTGGTGTAATATGCGTCTGATAGTCAAAGTCTACATGATCTGCTGGCTCGAATGTGGCACTTAAAAACAATTGTCGGTCGTCCATCATGACTTCATTTAATGTTAATTTTCCAAGTTCATTTTCAGCCGTTTCTCCAATAGCCGTTTTATATGCCGAATAATCGAGATTTTCATCTGAATTTATATATTTTTCAATAACTCCACCTACAAACGGCATGCTTGCGATAGTTCCTTTATCAATTGTTAGAGATAAGCTAAGAACGCAAACAGCAACAGAAGCAAGCCCTACTCCTAACCATTTTTGCTTCGGTTCCCTTAAAGAAATTTTCTTTTTTACCTTTTTTAAAATTCTTTTTTGTGCCTGTTTTGACAGTGGCACTTCTTCAAATTCACTTAAATCTAATTTGACATCATTTAGGTCTTTAAAAATAGACATATTATTATCCCTCATCTCTCAATAAGATGTTTTTTAACTTTTTTCTACCTCTAGACAGCTTATTATGCACCCAAGACTCCTTCGATTTAAAATAAGCTGCAATTTCTCTAGAGGGTACGCCCTCGATATAATATTTTTTAAAAATAGTCCGTTCCACATCAGAAAGTTCATTTAACAAGATTTCCATATCGAACATGTATGTCTCTGAAACAGATTGACCAGATAACCTTTCATCCAATTCAAATTTACTTATATGTTGCTTTTCTTTTTCGAACTTTCGTACATAATCAATTGCTCTGTACTTAGCAATAGCTGCAATCCACTGCTTAAATTCATTTTTTGCGGGGTCAAATGAATCAATATGAAACCAAACCGAAACTAATACATCTGCCAAACATTCCTCTACATCTAATTCATTTCCTTGAAGATATTTTCGAATAATTGCATTGAGTAGACCGCCATATGTTTCAAGTACATAAGAAATGCTTTCTTCATTTTTCAACTTTAATTGCTGAACAACATTTTCTTCTGTTACACGCACCTTCCGTCCTCCTTATTTGATTTTCCGTATCCGTTTAATAATACGTTAGTTATTATTAAATCCTATCAAATTTTAAAAATAGCGTCTGTCTCATCCAAAACGTCTTGATAAGCGAATTTTAACAATAAAAAAACCACTTCCTAAATTTTTTATTAGGAAGTGGTTTTTGCTGCTGATGTAAATTATTTACATGACTACTTCTTAAAATGGAGGGGGAAATAGCCGTAGCTATTTCTCCCAATGAAAGGCTCAAAAGCCTTACATCATTCCGCCCATGTCAGGCATTCCGCTATTGCCGCCTTTGTTTTCTTCTGGTTTGTCAGCGACAACTGCTTCTGTTGTTAAGAACATAGCGGCAACAGAAGCTGCGTTTTGCAGAGCGGAGCGAGTTACTTTCGTTGGGTCAACAATACCAGCTTCGATCATGTTTACCCATTCGCCAGTAGCAGCGTTGAAGCCGATGCCAGGTTTTTCGGATTTTAAGCGTTCAACAATGACAGAGCCTTCCAAACCAGCGTTTTGCGCGATTTGGCGAACTGGCTCTTCGATTGCGCGAAGAACGATTTTCACACCAGTTGCTTCGTCGCCTTCTGCTTCGATCGCAGCAACTTTGTTATATACGTTCATTAATGCCGTACCACCGCCGGCTACGATACCTTCTTCGACAGCCGCACGAGTAGAGTTGAGCGCGTCTTCAATGCGCAATTTGCGTTCTTTCAATTCTGTTTCTGTCGCTGCACCAACTTTGATGACCGCTACGCCGCCAGCAAGTTTTGCCAAACGTTCTTGTAATTTTTCGCGGTCGAATTCAGAAGTAGTTTCTTCTAATTGAGCGCGGATTTGGTTGATGCGAGCTTTAATGCGTTCAGAATCGCCAGCGCCTTCAACGATTGTTGTATTTTCTTTCGTTACAACAACTTTCGAAGCGCGGCCAAGTGATGCGATTGTTGTTGATTTTAATTCGCGTCCTAATTCTTCAGAGATGACTTCACCGCCAGTCAAGATTGCGATGTCTTCCAACATTGCTTTACGGCGATCACCGAAGCCAGGCGCTTTAACCGCTACCGCCGTGAACGTGCCGCGAAGTTTGTTAACAACTAATGTTGCAAGCGCTTCGCCTTCGACGTCTTCCGCGATGATTAACAATGGTTTGCCTTGTTGAACAACTTGTTCTAAGATAGGCAAGATGTCTTGAATGTTCGAGATTTTTTTGTCAGTGATTAAGATATATGGATTTTCAAGCACTGCTTCCATTTTTTCTGTATCTGTGATCATGTATGGAGACGCATAACCGCGGTCAAATTGCATACCTTCCACAACATCTAATTCTGTTGTGAAACCTTTTGATTCTTCTAATGTGATAACACCGTCGTTGCCGACGCGTTCCATTGCTTCTGCAATTAATTGGCCAACTTCTTCGTCAGCCGCAGAAATAGCCGCAACTTGCGCGATCGATTCTTTTCCTTGGATTGGTTTGGAGATTGCTTTTAATTCTTCTACCGCTACAGCAACCGCTTTTTCAATACCTTTGCGGATTCCCATTGGGTTTGCGCCAGCTGTTACGTTCTTTAAGCCTTCACGGATCATCGCTTGAGCTAAAACTGTCGCTGTTGTTGTACCGTCCCCAGCAACATCGTTTGTTTTGCTTGCAACTTCAGCAACAAGCTTCGCACCCATGTTTTCAAATGGGTCTTCTAATTCGATTTCTTTCGCGATCGTAACACCGTCGTTTGTAATTAATGGAGAACCGAATTTTTTCTCTAATACAACGTTACGGCCTTTTGGACCTAACGTTACTTTTACTGCATCAGCTAGTTTGTCAACACCGCGCAGCATCGCACGACGAGCTTCTTCGCTGAATTTAATTTCTTTTGCCATACCCCGTTACCTCCTTGTAAAATGAAATCGTTAAGTATTTTTTTGCACATCTATGTTATCAACGCTATATATTAACCAATCACAGCCAAAATATCGCTTTCACGCAAAATTAAGTATTCTTTGCCGTCATATTTCACTTCTGTACCCGCATATTTCGAGAAGATAATGCGATCGCCAACTTCCACTTCTGGAGCTACGCGTTGACCGTTGTCAAGCACGCGTCCTTTTCCAACGGCAACAACTTTGCCTTCTTGCGGTTTTTCTTTTGCAGTATCTGGCAATACGATACCGCTTGCAGTTTTTTCTTCCGTTTCAACGATTTCAATGACAACGCGATCACCTAATGGCTTTATCACGGAAAACAACCTCCTTAACATAATTTTCGCCGTTCTTATTAGCACTCGTCGACGTTGAGTGCTAACACACTTATAATATTAATGAACTTCTCTTTTTTTTGCAAGTGGAAAATCCAAAAAAATAACATGTTTTTTCTCGTGCCTCCCCCTTAAATTATTTCATACTTCCACAAAATCTAAACAACAACAATTGCTTCTTTTTTATCATTTTTTATAAAAGATGTGCTACAATACGGAAAGTATCATTATTTTATCGGTAAAGGGGTAAGTTCCGTTGAAACGGCGCTATTGGTATGTCATTATTACGTACGTCATCATGCAGCTGTCAGGTCTCATAGGAGTCCCGTTGCTGCGTTTTCTCGGTGTCGGAAAACATGCAAAAAATGACTTTGTCGCGGCGGCGATCGCCTCTGGCTATTGGGCGGTGATCAGCTTTTCCGTTGCCCTTCTCCTCATCCTCTTTTTCTTGCGCGAGGATATCAAACAGCGGCACACCCGCTATGGCGTTCCGTTATCAACAGCATGGATGTGGGCTGTCGGCGGCTTCTTTTTGTCATTGTTCGCTCAAAGTGTTGCCGCCAATATTGAATGGCGCTTGCTCGGCATCGAGCCTGGTTCAGAAAATACAAAACGAATTGTCGATATCATTCAGGTCACACCATTATTGATGGTTGTCACTTCCATCATCGGACCAATTTTAGAAGAAATTATTTTCCGCAAAATTATTTTCGGAACGCTATATCAAAAATATAACTTTTTCATTTCCGCGCTAGTGAGTTCACTTTTATTTGCCGTCGTCCATATGGAACTTGAACACTTGCTATTGTATGCAACAATGGGATTTACCTTTGCGTTTCTTTATGCGAAAACAAAACGCATTTTCGTTCCGATTTTTGCCCATGTCACGATGAATACGTTCGTCGTACTCGTACAGACGCTATTTGCCGACGATATTGAAAAAATGATGCGGCAGACAGAACATATACAATTCATCATTGGAGGCTTGTAGTATGATGAAAGGGTCACCATTGCAATTCGCGCTTTTCTATTTCCTGATGGGCATACTATTTACTTACTTGTCGATTCAAAGCGCGGATGAAACCATTTGGAATTTTTTCACGATCGTTCTTGCGATACTGGCTACGCTCGATTTTGGCACCGCAATTCGCCTGTTAATACTCCACTTTAAAAAATAAACCTCCCGCGCATTGCTATGATCCCCTTATAGTAGACAGAAAAAACAATGAATCTGTCTACGTGGAGGGGATTTTTTTGGTGGAAAATGCGAAAGGTATTCGCTGGAAAATAAAAAACAGACGGGGCAGCCTCCCCCGCCCGTTCTCCGTTTGAGGCATCCCTGCGTAAAGAAAATCCGCGAAGGGATACCACGGACATTGCCACCGCTCCGGCTTTATCTATACCCTTCCATAAGATCGCATCCGATCTGCGGCAGCTGCATGCAAGGATCCCTTTTTGCATCCCCTCCGTAAAATCACGCCCCGAAAAACCTCAAGTCTCATAAAATTTGCATTATTATGATAAGATAGAAATTATAATCATATAGAACCCATGAAGGAGGAAAGACGGATGTCCCTGGAAAGTGTCAGAGCCCATCTAAAAAAATGGAACCGGGACCAGGATATTATGGTCTTCGATACCCCGAGCGCCACGGTAGAACAGGCCGCCCAGACCATCGGCGTCGAACCGGCCCGCATCGCCAAAACCTTATGCTTCCGGGACAAAGGAGACAGGGCGCTGTTGGTCGTGACTGCCGGCGACGCCAAAATCGACAACAAAAAATTCCGCCATACTTTCGGTTTTAAAGCGCGGATGTTAAGCGCCGAGGAAGTGCTCGAACAAACAGGCCACGTGGTCGGAGGGGTTTGCCCTTTCGGATTGGCCAATGATTTGGACGTCTTTTTAGACCTGTCCTTAAAGCGGTTCAAAACCGTTTTCCCCGCATGCGGAAGCATCAACTCCGCCATTGAAGTGAGTCCGGAAGAATTGTGGGAATATTCCGGAGCTAAGGATTGGATCGACGTATGCAAAGATTGGCAGGAATCGGATACGGAAGGGAAAGCAGGATAATTCCCGTTTATTGCGGGTTTATCCTGCTTTTTGACGATCCCACAGCAGAAAGCAACCTGCCTCTCCTTCTTGCCGACGAACCGGCCCGGTCATTGGATGCAAAGACCGGAATATTAAAACAATTGAACCGGGAAGGCCATGCCATCGCTCTCATAACCAAGATTGGAACATCGCCGGCGAGGCCGGACGGATTTTCCATACCCGGGACAGCCGCTTGGTAAAGGAAGAAGGAGGCGGTCATTCCTTGAAGATTTGCCAAGCTTTAAAATCGCCTATAAAAGCATCCTTTCCATAAGCTGTGCTCCTTTTTAACTATGCTCAGCATCATTCTCGTCTCCCCAGGAAAAGGGGTGGCCAAGGAGGCGGCAGGCTTGGGCTCAACCCTGGTGTCCGCCGTGATCTCCGGCAATTCGGAAGATGAAACCGCCGTGGTTGTTGAGGATATTATGGCCTTTGAAAATTTCAAGGTTCGTAAAACGGCCTTTTAAGGACAACCTTCCGCTTTTTTACATAATTTAGCTTTCCCAAAGGCGCTGCTTCTTCCTATCCCCGTATGCTCGCCCTTTTCTTTTAATTGGGCGGCGCTTCACACAGATGATTCATTCTGCTTGTTTCCCGTTGCTTTCTTTACTGCTTTTACTTCGTACATGCCTACTTCAACATTAAGCATGTATTCTGGTTTCGGCTGGTTGCGCTTTGCTCTGTGGGCGGCAATATGCGCATCGCTTTTTTCCCATCGCTTCCAATGTTCTTCTGATTCCCAAGTGACCAGGACAATGACTTCTTCTTTCCCGCCCCTTTGTTTTTTCACCATAATTTTAATGTCAACAAACCCTTCCTGCTGTTCAATGATTCCCGGTTTGCCGAATTGTTCAACCACTTTCTCTGCGTTTCCTTCTGTCACCGTAATTTTTCTTAATTGTACAAACATATTTTTCTCTCCCATCCTTGTTATTGATCGGACTGCGTTTCTTCATCTTCAGTCGCTGACTCTTCTCCGGATTTGTCCTTCCCATCTGTGAGGCTGTCGTATTGCTCAATTTCTTCTTCGTGAATGTCAAACAGTTGGGTGAATTCATTGATCACCATTTCAATGGCTTTCAGCTCTCCAACTAAAACATGGTTAATCGATTGCAGTTCCGGTGCAGCCAGCTGCTGTTTTAATGTCGCACGTTTAACATGCAGCCTGTTTAAAAACTCAATCGCTCTCCCGCGGCGGAATGTTTTTGCGCCGTGATGATGCTTTTTTCTGCGGTATCCCCCCTCTTTCAGATGGTGATGCCCTTCGAAATGTTCATCGTGAAAAAATTGATCGCCCAGACTGAATCCTTTGCCGAATTTGTCTCTCATTAGCGCCCTCCTTTTTGTATACAAATGTATACAATTAATATTGTATACATTTGTATACAATATGTCAAAATATATTCATTTTTATAACCATTAACGTTTTTAAAAGAAATGAAATAGCCTGAGCCCTTATGAATATAGGACTCAGGCTGCTTAAATGTGCTTTTTTCCTCCTGTTTACTTGACAGTGACTTCCCATCACGGGAGGTTTTCTTGTTCCTTCCGCGCCAATAACACTTTTCGATAAGCCATTTTCGAAATCCAAATGCTAATTTCGTATAAAACCGAAAGCGGAATCATGACAATGATTTGTGACAGCACATCCGGCGGAGTAATGATTGCCGCCAAAATCAATAAAACTAAATATGCATATTTGCGCACTTTCACTAACAACATCGGTGTAATCAAGCCGAGCCTTGTTAAAAACATCACAACAACCGGCAGCTGAAATACGATCCCAAACGGCAAAACAAGCTGAAGTAAAAACTGAAAATATTCATTAATGCCAATAACTTGATGAATGCCAAGGCGTTCTGCTAAATTTTGCATAAAGCGAACAACGAAAGGAAAGAGGACGAAGTATGCAAAACCGACGCCGGCTAAAAAGAGAAAAATGGAGATTGGAATGTAGCTTAATGTGATTCTTCGTTCTTTTTCATACAGCCCCGGGCTGACAAATGCCCAAATTTGATAAAGAAGAACCGGAGAAGTCAGAATAAACGCAATGACAAACGCAAATTGAAAATAAATTTTTACCGGGTCTGTCAGGCGAAAAGCATTCATCGTCAATTCTTTCGCTTCATCCGTCTGCTGCAAATATAAAATGACGGGCTCCACGAAAAAGAAGCTGGCAACAACTGCGATAACAAAAAACACAACAACGATAATCAGCCGCTTTCGCAATTCTCCCAGGTGTTCATACACCGACATTTCTTTATCGTCCATACTTTGATCATCCTAACAACTCATGATTGGTCTTGTTTTTTTTCATCCTCATCCGCCAGCCCTTTTGTCGCATCTTTAAACTCGCGCAGCGATTGGCCGAGCGATTTGCCCAACTCCGGGAGTTTTTTCGTTCCAAACAATAATAGAATAACAAGCACAATTAGCAAATATTTCACTTTTGGTTCTCTCCTTTATTCGGCTGGATAATTTTTCAAGAAATAGACTAGCGATTGCAACTCGACCGCCAAATCAATATGGTGGACGCGAATATGTTTCGGCACATTTAAACGGGCTGGCGTAAAGTTTAAAATTCCTTTAATTCCCTTTTGAACGAGACGATCGGTAATCCATTGCGCTACATGAGCCGGAACGGTCAAAATCGCGACAGGAATGCCCTCGTGAAGGCGGGCTTCCATCTCATCCAAATGGTAAACAGGCACACCGCCAACTTCTTTTCCTATCTTCTCTTCATCCACATCAAATGCGATCACAATTTTTGTATTGTTGTTTTTCGAAAAATTATAATTTAAAAATGCCGTCCCCAAGTTTCCGACGCCAAATAGCGCCACCTCGGTAATCTCATCTTGATCAAGCGTCTTGCGAAAAAAAGACAACAAATAGTTGACATTATATCCGTATCCTTTTTTGCCAAGCGCACCGAAATAAGAAAAATCGCGGCGAATTGTCGCAGAGTCGACTTTCACTGCCTCACTCAACTCCGCGGAAGAAACCCGTTGTTTTCCTGAAGCATGTAAATTTTTTAAAAAACGGTAATACAACGGCAAACGTTTTGCGGTTGCTTGTGGAATTTTTGGTTGCTCATTGTTCATTCACAAATCCCCCAGCACAACTTTTTTCTCGTTGATAATGGCCTGATTTGCCACCCTTTTTTTCCACCAAATAGGTTGGACCAATAACCATTCCTTTATCCAGCGCTTTACACATATCATACACTGTCAGCGCACAAACAGAAGCAGCCGTTAGCGCTTCCATCTCCACTCCTGTACTTCCCTTCGTTTTTACTGTTGCGGTAATCAACAGCTTATATAATGCTTTTTCTTCCTCGACATGCCAAGCAAACTGGATGTCGACTCCTTTCAACATAAGGGGATGGCACATCGGAATTAAATCCGGCGTCTTTTTGGCCGCCATAACGCCAGCTATTTGCGCCACAGCAAGCACGTCCCCTTTTTCAATCGCATGATTCGTCATTTTTTCGTAAATTTCTTTATTGACGGTCACGCTCGTCCGCGCAACCGCTACTCGAACCGTGTCTTCTTTTTCTGTAATATCGACCATTTTGGCGCGGCCTTGTTCATTAAAATGCGTAAATGATGTCAATGTAATCTCCTCCACTTATAAACTATACACTATTTTTCGTCATCTGTCTTTTATCGTTTTATTGCGATAAGAAAACAAGTTACGCTACACTATTATTGTTAAATGAGAGGTGAACGACAATGATTATTTTACAAGTCAATCAATTAACGAAATATTTCGGTGCTGACCTTATTTTATCGAATATAAAATTAGAAATACAATCAAAAGACCGAATTGCCCTCGTCGGAAGAAACGGGGCGGGAAAATCGACATTATTAAAAATCATCGCCGGCGAAATGTCGTATGACAGCGGGGAAATCATCAAACCAAAGGAAGTATCGATCGGATATCTCGCGCAAGATAGCGGGCTGCATTCCTCTTTATCGATTTGGGAAGAAATGATGACGGTATTCGCCCCGCTGAAAGAAATGGAAACGCAATTGCGCGAGATGGAACTGCAAATGGGCGATCCCGACTTGCTTGCCGATTCTTCCCGCTACAAAAAGCTGTTAAAAGATTACGATACATTACAAGAGCGCTATAAAGAACAAGGCGGTTATCAATACGAAGCCGATATCCGCTCGGTTTTGCACGGTTTGCAATTTTCGCAATATGATTATATGACAACTCCCGTTCAGTCATTAAGCGGCGGGCAACGGACTCGCCTGGCGCTTGGAAAACTGCTTTTAATGAAGCCGGATTTGCTTATTTTGGACGAACCGACAAACCATTTAGATCTGGAGACATTAACATGGCTTGAACAATATTTGCAAACATATCCCGGCGCTATTCTCGTCGTATCCCACGACCGTTACTTTCTCGATAAAATCGCCACCCAAGTATATGAGCTATCGCGTACAACGTTAAGACGATACGTGGGAAATTATAGCCATTATTTAGAACAAAAAGCGACGGAATACGAACGGGAACGGAAATTGTACGAAAAACAGCAAGAAGAAATCGCCAAACTCCAAGACTTTATTCAACGGAATATCGCCCGCGCTTCAACAACGCGGCGCGCCCAAAGCCGGCGGAAACAGCTGGAAAAAATGAAGGTCATCGAAAAGCCGATAGGTGATGAAAAATCTGCTTCTTTTTCTTTCGATATTGAACGGCAAAGCGGAAATGATGTGCTGATCGCCGAAGACGTCGCAGTCGGGTATGATATGGGCAAACCGCTTATTCGCAACATTCGTTTCCGCATCACCCGCGGCGAAAGCATTGCACTTGTCGGGCCAAACGGAATCGGAAAGTCAACATTGTTAAAAGCGATCGTAAATAAACTGCCGCTACAATCAGGGCATTTCCGCTATGGTTCGAACGTGCAAATCGGCTATTACGATCAAAATCAAGCAGAATTGTCGTCTAATAAGCGCGTTTTAGACGAACTTTGGGATGCATATCCTGACAAAACGGAAAAAGAAATCCGGACAGTACTTGGTAATTTTTTATTTTCCGGAGACGATGTGCTGAAACCTGTATCGGCGCTAAGCGGCGGCGAAAAAGCAAGATTGGCGCTTGCCAAATTAATGATGCAAAAAGCAAATTTCCTGATTCTTGACGAACCGACAAACCATCTTGATTTAGATAGCAAAGAAGTGCTCGAAAACGCCTTAATCGAATATCCGGGAACCATTTTATTCGTTTCACACGACCGCTATTTTATTAACCGAATCGCCACGAAAATATATGAACTTTCTAGCGCCGGAATTACCGAGTATTTAGGGGACTATGATTACTACATCGCCAAAAAAGCGGAAATGCTTGAGCTGCAGCGCCTCGCGTCCGAGAAACGAGCAGACCGTGCTTATGAAGAATCATCATCGAAACTTAGCTATGAACAGGAAAAAGAGGCGAAAAAGCAAGAACGGCAGCGCAAACGGCGCATTGAAGAAATTGAAACAGAAATTAGCGAATTGGAACGGCAAATTGCGCAGATCGACGAGCAATTATGCAATCCGGAAATTTATCAAGATCATGAAAAAGTACAACAATTAACAAAAGAGAATGAAGAAAGAAAGGAAAAATTAGAAAAGCTACTGGAAGAATGGGAAACACTTCATACATTACAATAATAATTGCAAAAAAACATCCACGGTGGTACGCCCCCGTGGATGTTTTTTAATTAGTCACATACTCACAAAGTTATCCCCAACTTTCTTCCCGTAATCCAAGTTATTCACCGACTTTTCCACATTATCCACAAAAAAATTCACTTTTATTGGGGAAAATTTGTGGTTATTTCCTCCTTTATAAACCAAGATTATTTCTGTTTTTCCACAATATCAACAATCTGTGTATAAATATATTCACAGCGATTATTTTTTTAATAAAAAATATCTTTATTTCTATTATAAAAATATTCCAAATAATCTTTCTATAAAAAAGAACTTCCCCCAAGAATCCCCTTGAAAGAAGTCCTTTTGCCAACATTTACTTACGCTAATTCTAAACTTGGATCGGCGTTTAATGTCATATCGGCGCGTTTTCCTTGTTCAAATAAAACGGTTCCTGCCGCTGCAATCATCGCTGCATTGTCGGTGCAGAGCGATAATGGCGGAATGACTAACTCGATATCGTCCAATTCGGCCATTTTTCGCTCCAACTCTGCTCGCAAGCCTCTATTTGCCGCAACTCCACCCGCAAGCAGCACTTGACGTACGTTGTATTCTTTTGCCGCGTTGACCGTTTTGGTCACAAGCACGTCAATGACGCTCGCTTGGAAGCTGGCCGCCATATTTTTCGGATCGATATGTTCCCCGCGTTGCTTCGCGTTATGAAGCGTGTTTAATACGGCCGATTTCAAGCCGCTGAAGCTAAAATCATACGACCCTTCCTCCAGCCATGCCCGTGGCAAATCAATCGTCACCCTTCCTTCATGTGCCAGACGGTCAATATGCGGGCCGCCTGGGTAAGGAAGGTTTAACGCCCTCGCCACTTTGTCATACGCTTCTCCTGCTGCATCATCACGAGTTTCACCGATGACCTGGAACTTGCCATGCTCCTCCATGTACACAAGCTCCGTATGCCCGCCAGAAACAACGAGCGACAATAACGGAAACTTCATGTCCGCAACAAGCCGATTCGCGTAAATATGCCCAGCGATATGGTGTACGCCTACAAGAGGAAGACCATAGGCAAATGCTAACGCTTTTGCCGCGTTCACACCAATTAAAAGCGCACCGACTAATCCCGGGCCTTGCGTGACCGCAATAGCGTTCAACTGCTGGAATGAAACGCCAGCCTTATTCATCGCTTCTTCAATAACGAGCGTAATCTGCTCCACATGATGGCGCGAGGCAATTTCTGGAACAACGCCACCAAAGCGCTTATGGCTTTCCATTTGTGAAGCGACGATGTTGGACAAAATTTCTGTCCCGTTTTTCACCACTGCCGCTGCGGTTTCGTCACAGCTCGTTTCAATTCCAAGTACATATATGTCATGACTCATGATAAATTCACCCACATTACAAGAGCATCTTCTAAATTGTCTGGATAATATTGTCTGCGGATTCCGCCATTAAGAAACCCTAATTTCCGATATAAAGATTGGGCTACATGGTTAGAAACGCGAACTTCCAACGTCATCGTGACGGCACCGAGCTGTTTCGCCGTTTCCATCAATTTACGCATTAGCGCTTCGCCTAATTTTTTACCGCGATATTCAGGCAATACAGCTACATTTGTAATATGCGCTTCATCAATCACGACCCACATTCCCGCATAACCGATGATGCGGTTGTTATGTTCCATGACGATGTATTTCGCATAACGATTATAAACAAGTTCATTATAAAACGATTCTCTGCTCCAAGGAACCGTAAAAGAGGCATGTTCCACCTGCAACACTGCATCAATATCACTTAAGGTCATTGAGCGAAATCGAATTTCCATCCCCATATTTGTTTTCCCCTTTTTGCTTGGCAAGCCATTTTGCTTCTGCCTCGGCAAGGCGAACGTAATTAGGCACAAAAGTATGAACGTCCTCTTTTTCTTTATTTTTTCCAATCAACGCCAACTCACCTGGACGAGGCAGCAGTAACGATGGTGGCGCAAATTGCGCAAAATCGCCAAGTTGTTGCTGAAATGTTTCCTTATATAACGCAATATCGGATCCGATAAATAACACTTTCTCCTGTCTTTCCTGCAGTTTGCGCGCCCATTCATCAGCCAAAACGATCTGATCATTCTCTATGCATTCCAGCTGTCCGCCATTAAAACGATATAATCCCGTATAAATTTGCCCTCTTCTCGCATCAAAAAACGGAGAAATGACACCGGAAAAATACCTTCCGTTTGCCGCCAGCACTTCAAGGCTGGACACTCCCGCAATCGGGATTTTTAATGCCCACGCCAATGTTTTAGCGATCGTCGTCCCGATACGCACCCCCGTGTAAGATCCCGGCCCTCTCGCGACGACAATTAATCCTAGTTCATGGGGAGACACACCGCAATCTTTTAATAAAGACTGAATCGCCGGCATTAACCGCGCAGAATGGTCTTTTTTTATATTTGTCACTATTTCTCCTTTTACGATATCTTCTTCCACTAACGCAACACCCATTACCATATTGGATGTATCGATCGCTAATATTTTCATGACCCGAAAATCTCCTTACATAATTGTTCATATCGTTTTCCGATTGGTTCAATGACTAATTTTCGCTCATCATTGCCATGATGAAACAAATAAATGTTTAATCGTTCTGGCGGCAGTTGCGGTTCGATGAGATGCGCCCATTCGACGACAGTTACGCCGTCCCCGTCAAAATATTCGTCAAAACCGAGATCTTCCATTGTATCTTCCAAACGATACACATCCATATGATAAAGAGGGAGGCGTCCTTTATATTCCTTGACGATCGTAAAAGTAGGGCTGCTGACTGTTTTTCTTACTCCAAGTCCCTTAGCCAGTCCTTTTGTAAATGTCGTCTTTCCCGCGCCTAAATCCCCTTCTAACGTAATGACATCTTTTTCTGCCAGCTTTTCCCCAAATTTTGCAGCAAGATGCATCGTTTCCTTAGGAGAGCGCATAATCAGTTCATAACGTTCCATCACGTTTCACCTTTGCGTTTTGATAATGATAACCTTCGCTTCTGAAATTTTATCATATTATTGTTGTCCGTTACCACTTTCTCATTTAATAAAGAAACAACCACGCCATTTTCCAAGAAGAAAAATTTGTGCTAATCAACGTTGGGATGAGGTACTACAGGCATCGATGAATGGCAATAGAGATACACAAAACAAGAAAATGAATTACCCGTTTCAGCCCAAAAATAAAAAAACCTTAGGAAGCCATTTCCTAAGGATAAAGATAAAAAATAAAAAACGAAACATTTGCTGTTTCGTTTTCAACATAAAAGCTTATCCACTTTTAAGCGGTCCCGACGGGACTCGAACCCGCGATCTCCTGCGTGACAGGCAGGCATGTTAACCACTACACTACGGGACCAATTTGGTTGCGGGGGCAGGATTTGAACCTGCGACCTTCGGGTTATGAGCCCGACGAGCTACCGGACTGCTCCACCCCGCGACGATAAATAATCATAATAATAGCCTAGCGACGACCTACTCTCGCAGGGGCGCTGGCCCCAACTACCATCGGCGCTG
>ERZ1673777.33-NODE-33-length-34709-cov-19.374358_pt1 | contig 34709 bp, 40 predicted proteins | sample MGYA00580138_ERZ1673777 | MGnify/ENA primary metagenome ERZ1673777 (study PRJEB41219, sample SAMN04549618) | soil metagenome | isolation source: soil | place: USA: South Carolina, Cape Romain NWR | collected 2009-05-18 ... | reverse complement strand
AGCTCTGCACGTTTTCCTTGCAGAACTCTGTATTTTTATTTTGCAATAAACACACTTGGGATTAAAGACGGTACACAAATTTTTGTTATCGGTAACTTGCCGAAACAAGAGTTGGATAAACTAAAACGTTATAAAGTTCAACAAATTAATGAAACCGATTATGCAGCATTAGCACAAAAAATTGATCAATTGTATGCTGAAGTAGCAGGTAAACTACCAGAGAGTGTCATCATTGGTTCTTTTGAGGAAAAAGCAAAACTTTATACGATTCCTGCGGCCAATTGGATTGCTCATATGGAAGAACCGATTTTATACGTTAGTCAAAATAAAATTCCGAAACAAACAGAAGAAGCATTGAAAAAAAGAAAAGGAAAAGCGAATATCTACATTTTAGGTCCTCAGTCCATAATATCAAAGGAAGTCGAAGAGAAGTTAAAAGAATTTGGAAAGGTTACACGAATTTCAGGAGATACTCCAACTCAACAGTCTGTTGCATTTGCGACTTTTAAAGATAAGAAAACAGGATTTGGTTGGGGATTAAACAATCCGGGACACGGTTTATCATTTGTTTCGACCAAATCTCCTGAAATGGCATTAGCAGCAGCGCCTTTTTCACATTTGGGAAAACATGCGCCACTTATTTGGCTGGAGAATGGCGAACTTACCCCAGAAGTTTATGAGCTTATGGCTACCTTAAAACCAACGTTTGAAAACGATCCAACTGTAGGACCGTATAATCATGCTTATTTATCCGGAACAGAAAAACTGATTTCGTATCAAACACAAGGGGTTATTGATGAAAAGCTTGAAATTGTTCCAGAGAGTGGAGAGGGGCATGGCAGTCATTAAGAAAAAAATTAGATAAATTTTTTATAACCGTACAGAAATACATCTGTACGGTTTTTTGTGGGTTCAAACTAAATTTTTTCTCCCATCCCATATAACTTTATTGATTCGAGTATTTTTAAGTAAAAATATCTTTCATTAAAAATCTGTTATATTTTTTGTAAAGAGTTCTTGGTATGTTGCAAGAGGCATTATTCAAAAGGAGTGAATCAGATCGTCTATGCCCTCATTTTATTTTTGCGGGTGTTGAAGCGTATGCTTTCCATTAAATTTTTCTTGCGTCTAATGTCAAAAAATAAAATTAACTCCTTTTGCTTATTATCGATTCATGCTTGCTGTTTTTTATAAAAAAGATTAGGAGTACTCTTACAAGTTTGAAGAGTACTCCATCTAAGAGTCAGTACAGGGACTTTTAAAACTTCAACGTTATTAAGATATTACAGGTTTGGCGTTGGAGTCGGTTCGGCATACCCATTTTTATATGCTTCATCAATTTTTTTTCGAATCTCTTTTATTGATTTTCCTGCTTTATAATCTTGAATGGAAGTGGCCGCAATTTCTAGGCAAACTCCACATTTTGTAGCATGATCGTCCCACACAATTGCTCCGTCTTTATGATTTTTATATACAAAGCAGTCATAATTATTTTTATGACCAGAAGATTTACCGCAGCCGCAATAACACGGAATATTTTCAAGCAATTCTCTGTTTTTCGCTGCGCTAGCGTATAAGTTTTTCATTTCCTTCGGTTTATCGTTCAAGAAACTTGGTAGAACCTCGACACTTTTTGTTTCTTCTACAATATCTCTGCTTTCTGTTTGTTGATGTTCTTTTTTGTTGTTTTCTGATTCTTGTAGCGAATTAGAGCAACCCACAATTAAGAGCGCACTTAATAATGTAATAGGGAAAAATTTTTTGTAATTTACCATTTTACATCCTCCTGACACTAGATTAATAAATGAACATATATTCATAAAAGACACACCTTTATTATACAAGTTTTCTTAAAACAGTGAAATGCTTTTTAGTTTGAAACAACACAATACATAGTTGGTTAAACGGAATATGAGATATTAGATAGACGGAAGAAATGAAAATATTAATGTAAAAAATCGATCTAATTTTTCCGTTATAGCCTCGAATCACTTTATTACGGGAAAACGGAAAGAAAAGGATGTTTTTATGTTGATAAGACATGTTTTGTTACATCCATGCATAGAGATAGATAAAAATGAATTATGGACAAAAGGAAGGGTGACATCATGGGGGAAAGAGCAATATTAATGGTTCCCATCATTACTATTTTTATGTTTTTAGGAATTACCTTGGGGGGGATTTTCAGCTTTTTATTCCGTTTTATTTTAGGAATGAAGATAGAGCGGATTTTCGTTTTCTGCGGCGGTCTGTTGCTCGGATTAATTCTATTCGAATTGCTTCCAGAAAGTTTTACTCAGAACAGCTGGATGGGAATTGTCTTAGGGGTATTAGCAGGTATTTTATCGATGAGTATAACTGAGAACTTATTACATAGAAATTTAAATGTGGCCAATGGAAGCCTAGAGTACTAGAGTATATGCATTCTTTTATACTTTTGCTTGTTGCAATTGGCATTCATAACTTGCCAACTGGTTTGGCGTTAGGGACCACGATGAAAACCAAAGCATTTTCTCTTTCTTCACTGTTAGCCGCATTGATGAAGGAATGGCTTTAATGGGGTCAATGGCATTTGTAGAATCCTCATCCGTATTGTTTGTAATTAGTGCTGTTTTTTTGGCTATTGTTCTGGGTGCAAGCATTTTTGCCGGATTTCTAATTGGAGACCATTCTTATAAACTCAATACCCTCTTGTTCGGAGGAGCAATTGGCACTTTATCATTTGTAACATTCCATGAAATCTTATGGAAAGCCAAAAGAAAAATGAAATTTCATGAGTTTGGGCTGTATGTATTACTTGGTTTATTGTTTATCTATATGTTTTTATTACGTATTCATTAATATTGTTTGACAGTGTATAGAATATTATGATACTTTTTTTGTAGAATATATGAGAATATGTTCATATATTAAATATAGGAGGAATATTTTATGGAAGAATCTAAATACACACAATCTGTTGATAAGGATTTAGATGAGGAAACCTTATTTATTGTTTCACAAACGTTTAAAGCATTAAGTGACCCGACGAGAATTAGAATCTTATATTTACTATCGCAAAAGGAGCATTCAGTGAACGAAATTGCTGAAAAATTGTCGTTAGGACAATCAGCTGTGTCACATCAATTGCGTTTTCTAAAAAACTTGCGCCTTGTTAAATACCGACGCGCAGGAACGACGCTGTATTATTCTCATGACGATAAGCATGTCATGAACATCCTGAAACAAACAATTGATCACGCGAGACATCATTAAAAAGGCAGGGATTTTATCATGGAGGAATATCGAATACAAGGCTTGTCATGCGCTCATTGCGCTGCCGAAATCGAGAAGAAAATTCGGAGTTTAGAACACGGGGAATCAGCAACACTAAATTATAATACAGGAAAACTAAAAATTGATGAAAAAGTTGATTTAAAACAAGTCGAAAAGATTTTATCCGAAGACGGAGCATTTATTGAAAAAACTGAGGCTCATCATCATGGACATGAGCATTCACATCATCAAGGAGTCAATTTAAAGTTTTTGCTTATTGTTTCGACTGCTTTATACTTCATAGCGTTTTTCCTTGAGAAGCAGACAAACAGTTTTCTAGTGATCGGTTTGTACTTAATTGCCATGTCTATTAGCGGATATCAGACGTTTTTGAAAGGTTTAAAAAACTTAGTTAAACTGAAATTCAACATTGATACGTTGATGACCGTGGCATTAATTGGGGCCATCTCCATAGGAGAGTGGAAAGAAGCAACGGTTGTTGCCATTCTTTTTGGATTAAATGAATATCTTGAAGGCGTTGGAATGGAAAAGGCCAGAAAGTCGATGGAAAAATTATTGGAAGTGGCTCCAAAGCAAGCGACAGTATTGAAAGATGGCATAGAGAAAGTGGTTCCTATTGAGTCCCTTCAAGTAGGAGATATTGTTTTAGTAAAACCCGGAGAAAAAATTCCTTCGGATGGAGTAGTTGTGGAAGGTAAAAGCTCCGTGAATGAGGCTGCCATTACGGGGGAGTCATTACCTGTTGAAAAGGAAAGCGGAGAAACGGTATTTGGCGGAAGTATTAATAACGAAGGAATTTTGAAAATTGAGATTACAAAATCATATGAGGATTCATCATTAGCAAAAATTTTACATTTGGTCGAGGAAGCGCAGGAAACAAAAACACCAACGGAGCTGTTTATTAATCGTTTTGCCAAATATTATACTCCACTAATTATGATTGTTGCCGTTTTAGTTATGGTGATACCTCCGCTATTTTTGGGTGCTGAGTGGAACAAATGGTTTTATCAAGGTTTAGCCGTTTTGATTGTCGGATGTCCGTGTGCGCTAATTTTATCTTCACCGATTGCGATTGTTTCTGGGATTACAAGAAATGCCCGTAATGGGATTCTTGTAAAAGGAGGAGTATTTCTTGAGCAGTTAGGAAAAATTAATGCGATTGCCTTCGATAAAACAGGAACTCTTACAAAAGGAGAGCCCCATGTTGAAAAAGTAACGGTTTATATAGAGGATCAAGATGAGTTCTATCGGATTATCGGTTCGATTGAGAAAAATTCATCCCATCCGTTGGCCAAGGCAATTATGAAAAAAGTGGTTGAGGCAGAAGTCGCTTTACATGATCCGGAGGAAATCGAAACGGTTTCTGGACAAGGGATCATCGCACGTATTCAAGGTAAACGATATTGGGTGGGGAATGAGAAAAGTATTTCGCATTTACAAATAACAGAGAATGTGAAAACCGATATTGAGAAAATGAAAGAAGAAGGTTTGACGTTAGTATTGCTTGCTGATGAACGTCAAGTGATGGGGCTAGTCGGAATTTCTGATGAAATTAGAGAAGAAAGTAAAAGCGTAATTAAGGCGCTCCACCAAGCGGGTATTCAACATACAGTGATGCTGACAGGTGACCATCCAAAAACAGCAGAGAAAGTGGCACGAAAAGTGGGAGTGACAGAGTATTACGCTAATCTATTACCAGAAGATAAAGTGGAAAAAGTAAAAGAATTAGCGTTAAAAGGAAAAGTAGCGATGATTGGTGACGGTATCAATGATGCACCTGCTTTAGCAACAGCCGATTTAGGCATTGCAATGGGAAAAGGTACTGACAGCGCAATTGAAACAGCAGACATCGTTTTAATGCAAGACCATCTTGGAAAACTACCGAGCGCTATAAGAACTGCTAAAAAAGTAAATCGTATTATCAAACTAAATATTTCCCTTGCATTAGGTCTTAAATTATTAGCTCTATTACTGACTATTCCGGGCTTGCTTACACTCTGGATTGCTATTTTATCCGATATGGGTGCCACTATTTTAGTTACTTTAATTAGCTTAACGATTTTGTGGGAGAATAAAGAACATAATGTAATAATTAGATAAAATACATCTAAGTTTTCGATGTATTTGATACACGCATAAAATTGCTAAAGATTAACCATTGGTGGGAAAACGGATGAAACCAGAAAAAAAGGAATCGAAAATGAAAAAGAGCATAGAACAAATCATTGAAAAGTTTAGAAAGAAAGGCATTCAAGTAGAGAAGGTATTATCAAGAGCAAGCATGACAAGAAAGATTAAAGGTGTTCTGTTATAAAAGTCATATGTTTCTTACGAAATTAAGTAAGAGGGGGGGGCGGGGCGACTCCCCCCTTGTCTTCTCACACCACCTAGCACGCGGTCCCGAACTAAGCGGTTCACTAACCTTGATGAAGTTCAACATATCTCTGCATAATGTTCTTGAGTCCTCGGATTGCCAATATGCAATTCCGAGGGCTTTGTTTTGTGTAAATGAGAAATGTGTGTCGTGAGCCATGCTTTTTAGGTAAAATTGTCATCTTTCCGTTCGTGTGTCCACCCAAGCTTACTGAAATAGCCCTTGGCGGCTTTGGACTTTACCTTGTCTGGCAGGCTCGTCCGGCTGTCCCAGCTTCTAATTTGGTTCGTGTAATCTAGTGTCTACAAGCTTCCTCCAGATTCTACCTCACGAAAGACACCTTCGCATTTGGTTAGCCGTAGACGCTCGACGCTCGCTTATATAATAGTAAAATTTCATTGAATGATGTTTAAACATAAGAGGAAGAAACATGAGGCTGCGATGTTTTATTATGAAAGGGCTAATTCAAGTAAAAGAAATCCTTTTTTAATTCAAAATTCCTATTATTCTTTTTTTACACAATTATTAAACTCGATTAAACAAGACTTAACATTTCCCCAATACAATTGTTCTTGAAAATTTTTGAGGAGGGTTTAAAATTGTTCAGAAAAAAAATCTTACCCTTGGCAGTTGTTTCTACTATAGCTTTAGAAAGTTTATTAGGAAGCGTCACAGAAATAGATGCAAAAGAAAAGAAAGTTCATGACCATGGAAAAGTAAAAAATATTATTTTTATGATTGGTGACGGAATGGGTGTATCTTATACTTCTGCATATCGTTATTTAAAAGACAACCCAAACACAAAATTTGTTGAGCGAACGGAGTTTGACAAATATCTTGTCGGTCAACAGATGACTTATCCTGAAGACCCTGCAGAAAATATAACTGATTCTGCTTCCGCTGCGACAGCGATGGCAGCTGGAATCAAAACATATAATGCAGCCATTGCTGTGGATAATGATGGTTCAGAAGTAAAAACCGTACTCGAAGCTGCAAAAGCAGCAGGTAAAGCAACTGGTCTTGTAGCCACTTCTGAAATTACACACGCAACTCCTGCATCATTCGGTGCTCATGATGAACACCGTAAAAATATGAATGCTATTGCCAATGACTACTATGATGAATTAATCAATGGCGAGCATAAAGTCGATGTTTTGCTGGGCGGAGGAACCGATCTATTTATCCGTGAGGATCGTAATCTTGTCGAAGAATTCAAAAAAGACGGATACAGCTATGTGACAAATCGCAACGAATTATTAAAAGATCAAAACGAACAAGTTCTTGGTTTGTTTGCGCCAAGAGGACTTCCGAAAATGATCGACCGAACGGAAGACATTCCTTCCCTTGAAGAAATGACAAAATCTGCGATTAAGCGTTTAAGTAAAGATAAAGATGGTTTCTTCTTGATGGTGGAAGGAAGCCAGATTGACTGGGCTGGACACGATAATGATATTGTTTCTGCGATGAGTGAAATGGAGGATTTTGAAAAAGCATTCAAAGCGGCTATAGAGTTTGCAAAAAAGGACAAGCATACGCTTGTTATTGCTACAGCTGACCACTCTACCGGTGGTTACTCCATTGGAGCAGACGGCATTTATAATTGGTTCGGTGCGCCAATTAAAGCGGCAAAACGCACGCCTGACTTTATGGCACAAGAGATTGCCAATGGCGCCGATGTTGAAGAAACGTTGAAAAAGTATATCGATTTGGAATTGACGGCTGAAGAAATACAATCTGTGAAAAGTGCTGCTGAACAAGGGAAAGCGGACAAGGATAAAGGTGTAAAAAGAGTGGATGATGCGATCGAACATATTTTTGACAAACGTTCACATACTGGCTGGACAACAAGCGGCCATACCGGGGAAGACGTTCCTGTTTATGCATACGGTCCGGGAAGTGAACGTTTCGTTGGACAGATAGAGAACACGGATCATGCCAAAATCATCTTTGATATTTTTAGAAAAGGAAAACAAAAAATTGTCATTGAAGATAAGTAGTGATCAAAAAAACATGGAAAAAGAACAAACATCCCGTTGCTCGCTCAAGCAACGGGAAATTTTTTGACGTGCATATGGAGGTTCAAATGATGAAAAAACTATTTTTTCTTATAAGTATGATGACTTTGTTTGTCGGATGCCGCCAACATATATATAACGAAAACAAGGCTCCTGATTCAGGTACTCAACAGCAAACAAAAAACGAACTAAATGATAAGTCGACCAAAGATACAAAACAAGATAAGCTGACAAAAAAGACAAACGAATATATTTCAAACCCGCAGGTAACCGATGATCGGGATTTACAAAAATCAGGTGATTATTATGCAGATGAAAAGGGAGAAGCTACTTTAAAGAAAATGAAAGTCGTAAACAAGACATACAATGTTGGGCCAATTCAACTTACAGTTAAAGACGTGAGAGTGATCCATTTAGTTCCTGATTACAGCCTTATTGATTATTTTCACGCCTTAACACATGAGGAACAGTTCGACTTTATCAAAGTATTCGTGGAGATTAAAAATACATCTTCACAGAAAGTAAATTTCGCGCCGGTAGCTTTATTTGAATCAAGCACAGGGGAGAAATTTGATTGGGAAAAAGATATTTATCTTGAAAACTTACATGGGGAAATTGAAGGAAACGGCAAGAAACAAGGTAATCTAGGGTTTATTCTCAAAGAGCCGAACGGGGAGGATGTACAATGGGTGAAAATGATTACGAGCGACGTTGTTGACCCAAACAAGAAAATCATCAGTAAAGCAAAAGAAATAAGATTGGAATTTTAAATGAGTTCTGCTCTACCAGCTACAACGATATGACATGCTATTTATCGTTTTTAGGGCTTTCGTGCTGAAGCCAACCTTGCTGGCGTATTCTATCTAAAGGTATGGGTCAAATAAATGGATGAGGAAAGTTTGCAACTGTCCCTTTTTGAAGACAGAACTAAAGAACACGCTCTTGCCAAAGCGATGGACACGATTCGTGACAAATTCGGTCCAAATGCGTTGTTGCGTGCTGTCAGCTACTCACCAGAAAGTGTCGCACGCATCCGCAACGGCTATATATAGGAGGACATCAGGCAGAACCATCACGATCGTGGAATCATCAATACTAGCCCTTTTTAATGCCAGAACACCGCAAAATGCTAAAGGAACTTCGTGAAAAAGAAGAGAGAATCCATCCCTCTTATCATGACGAGCAACAATATGAAGAATGGAATTGGATCATTTTTGGGGCGATGGAGTTTTGCTTCTTATCTCTCGATTAAATACATAGATATATAAACTGTGGTTCGTGTTATGTGCACTTATCGTATGGTTGACTTAATTATCGTATCGTACGAGGAGTTATAGTTTAAAAACATGAAGTTATTGTATTTTGTAAAAAGGGGAATGTTAACATTTATTATAGTATAACTGACAAAAAAACACTACCAGCTCTTTTGTTTCTTCGTGTATCAAACATTTGTATTATTCATTTAGAAAGAGAGAATTTATCGTACCATAGGAATTGCGGTAATATCTCTGAAAAACATCTCTTCAGCCGTCAAAAAATTTATTGATTGAGTTAAATCAAGGTTAAGCAATCACTGTTTTTTTTATTTTAGAATTATAAAAAATAGAACTATGTGCTAAATAATCGATCTAACCAAACCAAAGAAAATTACATAAGAGAACTCGTGATGTTAAATGATAATGAACGGTAGTTAATTATGTATTTTCCACATGTCGTGATCGCATAGAAAAAGAGGAAACTGTTTGAACGTAACAAAATTATGCCTCCAACTAGCAACACAGTTTTTTAAATTATTCTCATACAATCACGCCTGACTTCTACAAGAAGTTAATTTATAATGATTGATATTCCTTAGAGAAACATGTAAGCACAAAGTATGATTATGATGACAGAGCCATTAGAAATTCTAATCGGTTTTTGAAAATATCTAATTACCTAAATGATAACCCACGACAAAAATTTGTAAATTTTTATGAACACTTTCTCCATACTTCTCCTTTATTCTAAAACCAGAAAAAGATGGAGGTGTTGAAAATGAAAAAACTTATTTCAGGGTTGTTCGTACTTGTTTCAGTTTTTGTGCTAGCTACAGCTGTTTTTGCAGTAAATAAAAATGACAATAAGGATTGGAAAGAAATATTACCAATGATGAAACAAATGCATCCAAATTTATCAGAGGAACAATTACAAAAAATGTATGAACAGTGTCGAAATAATGGAGATAAAATGATGGAACATATGATGAATTATGACAGAATGAATCAACAAATGATGAAACAAGGGCATATGAACAATCATATGATGTAACAACGCTTAATCAGTTATATTTAAGCACTGTAGGCTTTAAAACTACGGTGCTTTTTTCATACGTAAATTTCAGTAAATAGTAAATAGAAAAGAAAAACAGCAGGCTTAAAAACTCAATCTGCTGCTTATTTATATTTACGGCATGACATTAATTCCGCTCGGAATTTCACCTACTTCAACCGTTTTCATTACTTTGTTTTGTTCTTTATCAATGACACAAACCGTGGTTTCAAACATATTGGTGACAAAAAAATATTTATGATCCGGACTTGCGTCTACTCCGTGTTCATCATTTTCCATCCGAAAACGACTTTAAGGGCTCTTCGTTTTTTCTGCACATTTTCTCTACATTTGTTTGTTATTATATGGAGGGGAGCAAGCTGATAAGGAAGGGACAAAAATGAGAAAAATTTCGTTTAAATTAGGACTATTATTTTTTGTATTCGTATTAGGAATAGAGACAGTTTTATTTGCGTCATTATATGTTACTCTGGTTCATTCTCGAATTAATGAGGAATTTGAGCAGCTGTTAGCAAGAGGGAATAATCATCGAGATGTGTTAGAAAAAAGTTATAACCCCTCTACGTTAGAACATGTCACGATGATGGAATCTGAAGCGGAGACGGACGTTGTTATTACCAATGACCAAGGGAAGATACTGTATTTTTCAGATCATATTTTACCATTTGCTAAAAGAGTAATAAAAAAAACAAACAAAAACATTCCCCATAGTGGAATGATTGTGCAAAAAAATTGGCAAAAAGAGTCGCACATTTCAACAGTAAGCCCGATTCGGATTGACGGCAAGATCAAAGGTTATGTCTATATGTTTCAAAATACGGATTCCATTCAAAACATGATTTATAAGTTAAAGCATCATTTCCTTATGGTTGGAATTCTTTCCGTATTTTTAACGATTATTACGATTGCTTTCTTATCAAGAGTCATTACTATTCCTCTCATTCGCATGAAACAGGCGACCGAAAAATTGAGCAAAGGTGATTTTTCGGTTCGTCTGCAAGTAAAAGGGGAGGATGAATTGGCAGAATTAGGGAAAGCCATTCAAACATTGGCGAGGGATTTAGAATACTTAAAAAAAGAAAGAAACGAATTTCTTGCCAGTATTTCTCATGAGCTTCGCACCCCGCTCACTTATGTAAAAGGGTATGCTGATATAGCTAGGAGACCAAACATGGAGGAAGAGGAGAGAAATCGATATTTGTCCATTATCTACGAAGAAGCAGAACATATGCAAAAATTGGTGAAGGATCTTTTTGAATTAGCGAAGATGGATCAACATTCCTTTCAAATCCATAAGGAAGCTACAAACTTATGTTTTTTCTTAAAAAAATTGCATGATAAAATGCATCCTGCGTTTCAAGCTAAAAAAATGTCTTTGGTATACCAATGTGAAAAAAACATAACTGTCCATATAGACCAAAAACGTTTTGAGCAAGTGATGATAAATTTGTTGGACAATGCTTTAAAATACGCTGATCAAGGTTCTACCGTCTCTATTGATGCAAGAGTGGAGAAAAACAACATTGTGATTATTGTTTCAGACGAAGGTAGAGGGATTCCTGAAGAGGATTTGCCGCATATTTTTGAACGGTTTTACCGAGTGGATAAATCAAGATCAAGAACTAGCGGCGGAACAGGGTTGGGACTGGCCATCGCCAAGGAAATTGTGGAAGCGCACGGAGGATCGATTTACGCCGCAAGTGAATATGGAAAAGGAACAAACATGGTCATTACATTGCCGGAGGGATGAGCATGTACACGGTTTTACTGGTTGACGATGAAAAACGAATGTTAGATTTGCTTGATCTTTATCTTTCGCCTAAAGGATATCATTGCATAAAGTGTGAGTCCGGTTTAACAGCGATACAGTACCTAGAAAATAACAAAGTGGATTTAGTCTTGCTCGATATTATGATGCCAGAGATGGATGGTTGGGAAACTTGCAAACGAATTAGAGAATTTTCCGATGTCCCGATTATCATGGTCACCGCAAGAGATCAGACGTTAGATATCGTCAAAGGTCTCAATATTGGGGCGGATGATTACATCGCAAAACCGTTTGACGAAGCTGAGCTCCTTGCCCGCATCGAGGCGGTGCTGCGCCGCTCCGTAGGAAAACGCTCGAAAATAGAATTTCAAGGGTTAGTGTGGGATGAAGACGAACATAAAGTCTACTATCAAAACGAACCGATTTTTCTAACGCCGAAAGAGTTTGCCATATTAGGGCTGTTTTTGAAGCATCCAAACAGAGTGTTCAGCAGAGAACAAATCATTGTGTCATTATGGGGCTATAACGCAAATACAGAAGAGCGTACAATCGACTCTCATGTCAAAAATGTTAGAGAAAAGCTTAGACAAGTTGGTTTTCCGATCGATCAATTTCTGCAAACCGTTTGGGGGGTAGGATATAAATGGGAGGCATAAGGCAAGAAAAGGATGAAAGAGCAAATCATTGCACTACTCAATACCTATGAAAATGCTGCTTATCTCATCAGCATTGTGATAAATATTATAATTAGTATTTTAGGACTTGTACCAAGCGTTTTTCTCACGGCTGCCAATTTGGCCGTGTTCGGGTTTTGGAAGGGCACCTTTTTATCTTTTGCAGGGGAAGCAATCGGAGCCATTATCTCCTTTCTTTTATATCGTAAAGGATTCAAGAAGCTTTCTGAATCCAAGTTATTTTCTCACCCGAAAGTCAGACGTTTGCTTGAAGAAAAAGGTTTAGAAGCCTTTTTTCTTGTTCTGGCTTTGAGGCTTCTTCCTTTTGTTCCGTCAGGAGTAGTGACCTTTGTTGCGGCGATCGGAAAAACGTCCTTGCTGATCTTTATGATTGCTAGCTCAATTGGGAAAATACCTGCCTTACTTTTAGAAGCCTATTCGGTTTATCAATTAATGAATTGGACATGGCAAGGAAAAGTAATATTAACATTTTTGTCGGTTTGTTTATTCCTTATTACTTGGAAGAAAATCAATCGAAAAAAGGCTCAAATGAACAAAATTGAAAGGGATTTATAAAAGAGCAATAAAATTCATATCCAAAGAAACAAACTCCATAAATTCTGCAAATTTTTCTGCTATAAAATTACTATGTTTACTCAATACACAAAAAGGAGTATCAGCAATGAAAAAAATGACGAAAGCTATGATGATTACATCGGCTATTCTTCTTCTAAGCGCTTGTTCATCATCCAATGAAAAAAAACAGGCCTTTATCAATAGCAAAGAACAAGCAAAATCGAACGTATCTGTTACAAATAATCCTTTCTTTAAAGAAAAGAAAGAAGGAAAGTTCGAACATTTACATGGAATCGGTTATGCAGACAACCAAAATGCGATTTACTTTGCTACACATGAAGGTTTACTCGTTTACCAAAATAATAAGTGGTATGAAACGACTTCCAATAAACATGATTATATGGGCTTTTCTGCAACAGACGATGGATTTTATGCATCGGGACACCCAGAAGAAGGTTCATCTTTAGGAAATCCTCTTGGTCTTGTGAAAAGTTTGGATAATGGACAAACGTTGATGAATCTAGGATTTTATAAAGAATCTGATTTTCATTATATGGCAGTTGGCTATAAAAGCCATACGATTTATGTCGTTAACCAAGAAGAAAACAAAACACTGGGACGAGGGTTATTTTACAGTAAAGACGACGGCAAAACGTGGTCGCAAAGTCAATTAAACGGCCTGCCGCAAACTTCAGCAAGAACGATTGTTGCCCACCCAACGGACGAAAATATGTTCGGAATTAGTACGCCTGAAGGAATTTTCGTTTCAAAAGATAATGGAAATACTTTTGAACGGTTTACTCGAAAGCTAAATACGATGACGTTTGTCTTCCAAGAAAAGTCCATTTTATTTGCTGCTGTAGAGAACAATAAGCATATACTTATAAAACAATCATTAGACTCAAAACAAGAGGAAGTTCTTTCTGTTCCTTCGCTCGATGAAAAAGACCATATCATATATATAGCCTCTAATCCGACAAATGAGAAGGAAATTGTGATCGCCACCATGAACGGGGATATTTTCATGACAAAAAATAACGGTGAAAGCTGGACAAGACTAGCATCGAAGGGAGAATATAAATAAATTTTCATAAAAGACATGCGGATGCATGTCTTTTTGCTTACTTAAAAATATACCACTCCACAATTTCTACAAAATTCGTTGCTACAATATAAACATCAGATAGAGAAGAAGGTGAGAAGAAGGGTGTATTCGTTCTTGAGTCAAATAAGCAACCTTCTAAGCCAACCGTTTCTCAATATTGCTAATAGCACGACAGCGATTCCCGTTTTGTCAGCTTTTGTTCTTGGCATTGTAGGAGCGATGGCTCCGTGTCAAATAACCAGTAACTTAGGTGCCATCACTTTATACAGTAATCAGTCCTTGCAAAAAGGGATTGTTTGGAAAGAGTTGTTCCTATTTATTTTGGGTAAAATCATTGCTTTTTCCGGTTTAGGTTTGATTGTCTGGTTTATGGGAAAAGAGATGCAAAGTACACTAACATTGTATTTTCCGTGGTTAAGAAAGCTGATCGGTCCTATTCTCATTCTTGTAGGCCTATACTTGTTAGGGCTTTTTAAAATGTATTGGAACGTAACCTTGTTCAAAATCCCTGAAAGATTTTTAAAGAAAGGAAAAATAGGCTCCTTTTTAATGGGTTTCGGCTTTTCATTAGCTTTTTGCCCAACCATGTTTGTTCTATTTTTTGTTACTCTCATGCCTCTCGTATATTCAACGTCTTATGGAGCGGTATTACCAAGTATCTTTGCCGTCGGAACCTCTGTACCTGTTATTTTCTTTATCCTCATCCTTTGGTACTTAGGATTTAGCGGCACTTTAATGAAAAAAGGAAGACAAGAAGGAAGTTTCGTTCAGAAAGCAGCTGGAATCATGATGATCTTACTTGGCATATTAGACACTATCACTTATTGGTTCTAAAGTTAGAAAAGGGGAAAGTGAAATGGGGATTTTTCATACGATGTTTGGAGGTTGGGCTATGATGATCGGGATGATGTTATTCTGGATTGTATTAATCGCCATTGGTTTTTATCTCTTACATCGTTTTATCAATGACCGCAAAGAAGAGTTATCTCCAATGGAAATATTAAAAATACGATTAGCCAAAGGAGAGATCAATTTAGACGAATTTGAGCAGCTATCCAAAAAGTTATAGTAAAATCCAGTCTTTTTCGTTATATTGAGCACAGGAAATGCAATTTACTACAATTGTCCCCCCTATTTCAATTTTATATAGATGAAGGAAGTTGTTGATAAGATTATTGTCAACAACTTCCTTTGTTTTTTAGCTTTTTTGAACATAATAACCTCTTATCCTCATTCAACTTGACTTCTTATATTCATGTCTTCTTTAGTTTTTTCTCCTATAATAAACACTTCCGTAAAATCGATATTAAACGAACTATGGAGTTATGGGAATATCAACAAGACATAAGCGGAAAGCAGTACAGCCGGATTTTCATGAGCAAGGGAGCTTCAAAACCGTTATAAAAGAGTTTAATCTTTTCATAAAAAATCCCCCTAACCACCGGCTACTCTAAGTAATAAATGAGAAATCACACTTTAGAGTATCCAAGTTCACTTAGGGGATAAAAAGAGATTTTATAAGTTATTACCTGTAATTGTGAAGAAAGGTTGTTATTCTGTAATTATTTTTGCATCAGAACTATAATTACTGTAATTTATTTCTATTTAGGGATGATAAACTCCTAAAAACCTGTGAATCCACCAAATAAACCAGTGAAAAAGATAATGATTTTCGTCATCCAATCAAAAAACAACAGAATCCCCATGACAATCATAAGAAATCCTCCGATTTTTACGATGACAGAGTTATATCTTTTTATCCAATTTAGCTTGCCGATAAAAAATGACATGATGAAAAAAGGTACGGCGAAACCTAATACATAGGCGAACATGTATAAAATTGCTGCACTTGGTTTGGTAGCTGCCAACGCTATAACTGATACAAGAATTGGGCCAGTACAAGGAGTCCAGCCTGCGGCAAATCCTATTCCAATTAAGATAGAACCAAAATAACCGGAGGGCTTGTTGCGAAAGACGAACCGCTTATCCTTCATCATAAAGGAAGGTGAAAATACACCTAAAATTACTAGACCAAAAAAGATAATAAATAAGGCACTAATTCGTCTGATTAAATCCTGATAATCAACGAATATTTTTCCTATTACAGAAGTACCGAAACCAATGGCAATGAAGATGACAGAAAAACCGAGTAAGAAAAAGAATGTATGAAGCATTGCTCGTTTTTGAAGCATGACATTCTCTTTCTTTACTTCATCAACTGATACCCCTGTAATGTAGGATAAAAAAGCTGGATATAATGGTAAGCAACAGGGGGATATGAAAGACAGTAATCCCGCTCCGAATGCTAGAAATACATTGATATCACTCATATTGGTTTCCATCCTTTTCTCTTTGATTTTGTAACGAAAAGTATATCATCTCAATTATAAAATAAAATTATGCATTTTTTATGGAAAAATTTATACGGTACCGTCAAGAATTTTGTGTAATGTAAGATAGATAGGGTATCTCTGAATGGATTTGGAATGGATAAGGGACTGGTTTTCTCCACACAGAGGGTGTCCCAAAAGCGATTGCTTTTGGGACACCCTCCTTTATTTTTACATATGCATATGATGAGAATGGTCGCCGCCGATCGATGGATCGAGCATTCCAAAAATCATGGCAATATGAGCTACTACTAAAAATATACCAACGAAAGTGGAATGATATTTCAACTTTTGTTCCTCGCTCCATCTTCGCCCGATTATGCCTAAATCGATTAGACTTAATCCCAATAACGGAATGACTCCCACTAAATAAAACCCTACTGCAATGATATCAATCCATCCGCGCCATTCCCCATTCAATGTAAATGGAATGACGGCACTCACCAATAAGTAAATAAAAATTCCTAAAAAGTAGATACCAACGATGATGCTGCATATTTTGTTGACTTTACGGATCATTCCATCAAAACGGCGAGTAAAAAGAATGGCTAGCTCCGTTATTGCAATCGTCTCAGCAAGAGCAACGGGAATGGCCATAAATAAAATCAAATTCCAAGGTTGATTCACCGCTAACAGTTCCATGTAATGCGTCATGTTCATCCAATCACCCCCTGCATTTTGTTTATACATCCACATTTGTTAACATTAATCACAATTTGTGCATTTTCTTTGGAAAATTTAAGAATAATTTGTGACAAGATTCACCAAATCCTTTACATATATGTATGGATAGCAAAGATATACTAATCTAATTTCCCTTTGTCGCAAACGCAAAATGAATAAATATTTGTCTGGTCTATGATTGTATTAAAATGAGAAATTGTAGTTTACTCAATTTTTTTTGAGTAAACCTTGTAGTTAAGTATGCCAAGATTGGCATTCTTATTTTTTCAGTTTATGATGCACAGTAGTGAGAATACAGATTCGTTGTAATAAATTTCACAATAAAAGTGAAATCGTTCCTGACTGTTACATTTATTTAAATCCATAAATTCTGCAAATTTGGCTCTCCCCACTTTTTTTGCTGTGGTATTATTTATTTGACTGATAAGCTAGAGGAGGAAATAGTATGGAGCAGAAAAAACAGCTAGGAGTATATAGAGGGCTGTATATGTGCCAATGATGATAATAAATCTGTAGAACATGATGAATTTTGGGATAAGTTTATTGATTTTATAGAGGTTAATGGATGGCATTTTGGAGGAGGTACAAAGCAGATAGATGCAGAGGGGAATGAGGTCTAGAGGAGCTGATTAAAAAGCTCCTTCTTTTTTATCTGCATTTCCTGTCTATTCTCATCCTGTAATAGCTCCTGTCACAATTACCACAATACATAAAAATGACAGGAAAACGAGCAAAAATCGTGCCAAACCCCACAACACAAACATCATCAAAAAAGGATTGTAAGGGAATATTCAAATGGTGAAATCGTGATAGAAAATGTCAATAATACAAATAGCACTTAAATATACATTTCGTTCATCATACTTAAACGTATCCAAATGTTGAATTTCAAACCGGGGGAGGAGCACAGGAAACAGCCAAGCTAATTTTGATGAAAAGTTGAAATTATAAAAAAATAGAACTATGTGCTAAATAATCAACAAAACTAAATCAAAAAATACCTAAACAACTAAAAAGGCAGGAAAAAAACGAATAGAATGAAAAAGATTAGAATCTTCGACCTGACAATGTGCTGTCCTACGGATATATGTGGCCCGAGTGTCGATCCTGAATTAACAAGAATCGCGTTTGCTGTCTAAGTCATCAAGAAAAAAGGTATCCGATCAAACGATAATAATCTTGCCAATGAGCCGGATGCATTTTAGATAATCAAGCCGTGCAGCATATATTAACGGAAAAGGATCGGTTTGTTTACCTACTTTCATACTTTCGTTTGAATTTGTAAAGATTATGTTAAAATTGTTTTTTTCTCTTGTTTTATATAAGTATGTAGTTATATGCTTATTAAGGGAAGAGTAAGTATGGTTATACTACAATATCCATGCCGTGGATATGAAAGATGTGACATCATTTATTTAGTGTGAGATAAACAAAATTGCAAATAAAGACATTTAGGAGTATCATATTTCATTTTCGTTCATATATAAGTAAATAACTATATAATCATACAAGAATAGGAGGTGTTCCCGTGCAAAAGACAGTAGTGGAAATAGAAAAAGCCTCACATGCTTTAAAGTTACTTGGTGATAAAACACGTTTAACGATTATGGCAATTTTAAAACAACGTGAGTGTTGTGTATGCGAGCTTCTTGAGGTGTTTGACATGAGTCAGCCGTCTATTAGTCAGCATCTTCGCAAGTTAAAAGATGCAGGATTAGTAAAAGAGGATAGGAGGGGACAGTGGATTTATTATTCCCTCAATCCACAAAATGAGTTATATGATTTCATCCAAGATATTCTGCAACACGTTCCAGATCAAACAGAGAATATTCGTAAGATTGAGGAAAACAACCCTACGCTCCGTTGTGGTTGTTAACCTACTAATTAAATTGGGAGGGAAAAAATGAATAATACGGGGAAAAAACGTCTATCGTTCTTGGATCGATACCTAACGATTTGGATTTTCCTTGCTATGGCAGCAGGAATTGGTTTAGGATTTGTCTTTCCGGGCTTTGTAGACGGAATGAACAGTTTGCAGGTAGGAACCACATCCATTCCAATTGCCATTGGCTTGATTTTAATGATGTATCCTCCGTTGGCAAAAGTTCGTTATGAGGAGATTGGGCGCGTCTTTAAAGATGTGAAAGTATTAGTGTTATCGCTCGTACAAAACTGGATTATTGGACCGATTCTTATGTTTTTGTTGGCGATCGTATTCTTGCCGGATAAACCGGAATACATGGTCGGACTCATTCTAATCGGTCTGGCACGTTGTATTGCTATGGTGATTGTCTGGAATGATTTAGCGAATGGAGATAGAGAGTACGCAGCTGGATTGGTGGCGTTTAACTCTGTATTCCAAGTGCTATTTTACTCTGTTTATGCGTATGTGTTTGTGACAATCATTCCAGAATGGTTAGGACTAGAAGGTGCTGTCGTTCATATTACAATGATGGAAGTCGCCAAGTCGGTGTTCATTTACTTAGGAATTCCGTTTCTTGGCGGAATGGTGACGCGCTTTTTGTTGGTAAAAGCAAAGGGCAGACAATGGTATGAAAAAGTATTCATTCCAAAAATCAGCCCGATTACATTGATTTCTTTATTGTTTACGATTATCGTCATGTTCTCTTTAAAAGGAGACGCTATCGTAAGTTTGCCGTTGGATGTAGTGAGAGTTGCTATTCCATTGTTGATTTACTTTGTGTTGATGTTTTTCGTTTCCTTCTTCATGGGGAAGAAATTTGGAGCGAGCTACCCTGTCACCACCACACTCGCCTTTACAGCTGGCAGTAATAACTTTGAGTTAGCGATTGCCGTAGCTGTTGGCGTGTTTGGGATCCATTCTGGTGCAGCATTTGCAGCAGTCATTGGACCACTTGTGGAAGTGCCTGTCATGATTGCGTTAGTCAACGTGGCACTATGGTTTCAACGAAAATACTTTAAAACAGAATCAGTATCATACTAACAACAGAGGTGGAATAAAACATGAAAAACAAAAAGATCATTTACTTCTTATGCACAGGTAACTCTTGCCGCAGCCAAATGGCAGAAGGATGGGCAAAAAAATATCTTGGCGACGAGTGGGAAGTGTACAGCGCCGGTATTGAAGCGCATGGACTAAATCCAAACGCGGTAAAAGTCATGAAAGAAGCAGGGGTTGACATTTCCAACCAGACATCGGATGTCATTGATCCGGAAATTTTAAATAAAGCGGATTTGGTTGTAACATTATGTGGTCATGCAGCAGACCATTGCCCGGTAACCCCGCCAAATGTGAAACGCGTACACTGGGGATTTGATGATCCGGCAAAGGCGGAAGGAACGGAAGAGGAAAAATTAGCTGTATTCCGTCGCATCCGCGATGAAATCGGCGCGCGCATCAAAAAATTTGCTGAAACAGGCGAATAAGACTGAATGACAGCCGAGAAGAATCTTCTCGGCTGATTTTACAGGAGGGGAAATCATGAGAAAAATTGAAATCTTTGATCCAGCAATGTGCTGTCCAACAGGGATTTGTGGTCCAAGTATAGACCCGGAATTAATCCGTATTTCCATAGCAGTTAACAATTTGAAGAATAAAGGAATTGATATTGTACGTTATAACCTTGGAAGCGAACCAGATGCTTTTGTAGCAAACGAAATCATCAGTAAACTACTGACAGAAAAAGGACCAGATGTATTACCGGTCGTTTTAGTGGATGGTGAAGTTATAAAAGAAAAAGGATATCCAACTAATGCTGAGTTAGCAGAATTAACGGGTATGACAGAAGAAGAATTAAGCCAAAAACCAAAAGTTCGCTTAAGTCTCAATGTGAAAAAATAACGGAAGAAGTGAATCGACATGACCACTTTGTTTAACCCTCGATCCATCGATTTCACTCCCTTCTTATTCTTTACTGGAAAAGGTGGAGTAGGGAAAACATCAACGGCGTGTGCAACGGCTATTGCGTTAGCAGATAGGGGAAAACAAGTATTGCTTGTAAGCACAGATCCCGCGTCTAATTTACAAGATGTGTTTGAAGTAGAGCTGCAAAATAAACCTACCGCTATTCCGAATGTCCCAAATTTATTTGCATCCAATCTTGATCCGGAAATAGCGGCAAATGAATATAAAGAAAAAGTAATTGGACCATATAGAGGAAAGTTGCCAGAAACCGTTATCGCCTCCATGGAGGAGCAACTATCAGGTGCATGTACCGTTGAAATTGCAGCCTTCAATGAGTTTTCTACATTATTGACGAACAAGGAACTTACTGTACAATTTGATCATATTATTTTTGATACGGCTCCAACAGGACATACGTTGCGATTGTTACAGTTGCCCGCTGCATGGAGTGGATTTCTAGAAGAAAGTACACATGGCGCCTCTTGTTTAGGTCCATTAGCGGGACTAAGTGCGAAGAAGGAGATGTATGAACAAAGTGTAAAGGTACTAACGAACCCAGAAAAAACAACCCTGCTTCTTGTGACTCGTCCCGACGGTTCCCCGCTACAAGAAGCGGCACGAGCATCCAAAGAGTTACGAGAGATTGGATTGAAAAATCAGTATCTTCTTATTAATGGTGTGATGAAGGATTTCGTTAAAAATGATGAGGTTTCTTCTGCTTTCTTTACTCGACAAGTTCGTGCATTGGAACAGATGCCAAATGAGTTAAAAGGATTGCAAACATTTGAAATTCCGTTAGTGCCATTTAATATCGCCGGAGTAGAAAACATCCGTAAGTTATTCACCTTTGAACAGACAAGAGTTGTATCGGCAGATGAAATAAAGTCATTGCACGTCCCGGCTTTAAAAGCGTTAATTGATGACTTATCAGAGTCAAGAAAGCGCGTCATTTTCACGATGGGTAAAGGCGGCGTAGGAAAAACAACGGTCGCTTCTGCGATTGCGGTTGGATTGGCTGAAAAAGGACACCGTGTTCATTTAACCACAACAGATCCGGCTGCTCATATTGATTATGTGATGTGTGGAGAACATGAAAATATCTCTGTTAGCCGTATTGATCCAAAAGTTGAAGTAGAGAAGTATCGTAACGAAGTCCTCAACCAAGCAAAAGATACAGTAGATGAGGAAGGATTGGCTTATTTAGAAGAGGACTTACGTTCCCCTTGTACAGAGGAAATCGCGGTATTCCGTGCCTTTGCAGATATCGTAGAAAAAGCGAATGAAGAAGTGGTTGTCATTGATACAGCTCCAACAGGACATACGTTACTATTATTGGATGCAGCGCAAGCCTATCATAAAGAAATTGCGCGTTCTTCTGGAGAAGTACCGCAATCCGTGCAAAACTTGTTACCACGTCTTCGCAATCCGGAAGAAACAAGTGTTGTCATTGTAACATTGGCAGAAGCTACACCGGTTCATGAAGCAAGCCGTCTACAAGATGACTTAAAGCGTGCGGGAATCCAACCGAAGTGGTGGGTCATCAATCAAAGCTTTTATGCCACACATACAGTGGATCCTATTCTGTGTGGACGGGCACAGTCTGAAGTTCAGTGGATTGAAGAAGTACAACGGAAGTCACAAAACCATTGTGTGATTATTCCTTGGCAGTCGGAAGATACAGTAGGATATCAAAAACTTAAAGAATTAACGATCGAAACAGATGAAATGGGCTACATCGTAGTGAAGCCGGGTACCACAGAAACGAATATCCCGGGCGTGTTTGCATGTGGAGATGTACAAAATTATAAGTATCGCCAAGCGATTACCGCAGCAGGAACAGGTTGCATGGCTGCGCTTGACTGTGAACGTTTCTTAGAAGATGGTGCAACACACGACCGGAGTAAATCATTATAAAGAGAGGGAGAAAGCCATGATTATTACAGAAAAAGCAAAAACATTTATTACAAAAGCAATGGGACAAAATGGAATTGACACACTACGCTTTACATTTGAAGGCGCAGGATGTTGCGGTCCGCAACTTGGTTTATCATTAGATAACCCTCAAACCACAGATCGGTTGGAGATTATTAATGGTATTCGGGTAGCGATGGATGAGCAAGTGGCTTCTATCGTCGAAGGAGTTACACTCGATGCGGAAGAAACGGAAGAAGGCGTTCAATTCGTCTTATTAGGCTTAAATCAATGTTGTTAAATCTGCAATAAGTTGAATTGCTAATAGACCAAAGTAATGAGTGACAAAAAAGTTGTTTAAACTTCTTCATAAATTAACGAAAGTAGATTTTAATAAGCTATAAAAACTTCGAATTTCATTTGACCCTGTACCATGGTACAGGGTTTATACTTTATCTAGGGGTGATAAGGTGAAATATCGTATTGGTGAACTGGCTAACAAATGTAACGTTAATAAAGAAACCATTAGATATTACGAGAAAAAAAGCTTAATCAAAGAAACTTCACGAACAGATTCGGGGTATCGAATGTACTCGGAAGAGACTGTGAAGCGTATTGGTTTTATTAAACGTATGCAGAAATTGGGGTTTTCTCTAAGCGAAATTGATAAATTACTTGGTGTTATTGATAAGGATGAGGTTCGATGTGCCGATATGTATAACTTTGTTTCTCAAAAAATAGATGAGGTTCAACAACGAATTGAAGATTTAAAGCGTATTGAAAATATGTTGAACAAATTAAAAGAACGTTGCCCTAATGAAGAAGAACTATATGAATGCCCAATTATTGAATCTCTGATTGATTATTAAAGAAATGGGATATAAATGAAAAATAAAATAAGACATTTATTACAGGGGTGATCGAAACATTTGTTGCATTATTACGGCTTGTAGTAACGAAAATAAGGTAGAAGCAGAAGCTACAGCGAACGGAAATAATACTAAAAGTGCTACCCTTACCATTATGGATATGTATTGTTCAAGTTGTCCCTTTGTTATCAAAAGTACTCTTGAACGTGCAGAAGGTGTAAAAACAGTGGAAGTATCCATTACAGAAGGCGCCCAAGGAACAGCTAAAGTTGTGTTTGATGCTTCAAAAACAGATGTAAAAACTTTAAAAAATGCCGTCTTAGAATTAGAATATGGTGTTAAACAACAGGAGGTGTTTCATTTGTCAACTCGTAAATATCGTTTACAAGTGGAAGGTATGACATGTACTGGGTGTGAAAGGCACGTTGAAACAGCTTTAAACAGCATAGGAGCTAAAAATGTAAATGTAAATTTTCGCCGTGGAGAAGCTGTTTTTGAATTGCCAGAACATATTGGGATCAAGAAAGCCAAAGAAGCTGTGAATAAGGTTCATTATAAGGCAGGTGAAGTTGAAGTTATTCACCAACAAAAAAGCTCTGTTATTGGTGATGATGAAGGTGATTATGATTATGACTTTATCGTAATTGGTTCTGGAGGAGCAGCTTTTTCTGCTGCTATTAAAGCAGTGGAATATGGGGCAAAAGTTGCGATGATTGAGCGTGGTACCATCGGTGGGACTTGTGTAAACATTGGATGTGTTCCATCAAAAACACTGCTACGTTCTGGAGAAATCAATCATTTAGCAAAAAACAATCCATTCCTTGGTTTAAATACTTCAGCTGGTTCGGTGGATTTGAAAAAACTAATGGAACAAAAAGATGAACTGGTGAGAGAATTACGCCAGCAAAAGTATGTTGATTTAATTGATGAATATGGGTTTGAACTAATACAGGGAGAAGCAAAATTTGTAGATGAAAAAACAGTAGAAGTAAACGATAATAAAATAACAGCGAAACGCTTTTTAATCGCAACAGGAGCTTCCCCATTGATTCCTAATATTCCGGGATTAAAAGATGTTGATTACTTAACAAGCACTTCTTTGTTAGAGCTTAAAGAACTACCAAAAAGTCTTGCTGTTATTGGTTCTGGATACATCGGATTGGAGCTAGGTCAACTCTTTCACCATTTAGGAGTGGAAGTAACGTTAATGCAGCGTAGTCAAAGAATTCTTAAAGAATATGATCCTGAAATTTCAGAAACTGTAGAAAAAGCATTAACAGAACAAGGCATTCATGTTATTACCGGTGCTACATTTGAGCGTGTAGAACAGAATGGGAATATGAAACAAATTCATGTTACTGTTAATGGTGAAAAGAAAATAATTAAAGCTGAGCAGCTACTTGTAGCTACTGGGCGCAAGCCAAATACGGAAGCACTAAATCTTCAAGCAGCAAACGTAGAAGTGGGTTCTCGTGGTGAAGTTAAAGTTGATGACTATTTACGAACCTCCAATCCTAGAATTTATGCTGCTGGAGATGTAACAATGGGACCACAATTTGTTTATGTTGCTGCATACCAAGGTGGAATTGCTGCCGACAATACCATCGGTGGCTTGGAGAGAAAAGTAAATCTGGATATTGTTCCAGCGGTTACATTTACGAATCCAGCGATTGCTACGGTTGGATTAACGGAGGAACAGGCTAAAGAAAGAGGATACGAGGTGAGAACTTCTGTTTTACCACTTGATGCAGTTCCAAGAGCGCTTGTGAATCGCGAAACGACAGGTGTATTTAAACTTGTTGCTGATGCAAAAACATTAAAAGTGCTAGGTGTTCATATTGTTGCCGAAAATGCTGGTGATGTGATTTATGCAGCCACATTAGCTGTAAAATTTGGTCTAACCGTTGAAGATTTGCGGGAATGCCTTGCACCATATTTAACGATGGCAGAAGGATTGAAATTGGTTGCCTTAACATTTGATAAAGATGTCAAAAAACTATCTTGTTGTGCTGGTTAAAGCTCCTTTTCATAAACATATAGGCTTTTTGATTATTCTAATTCAGTGAACGAACGGGATAAGTTGAATAACGGATGTTTTTTAAATAACTCTTTTGTTAAGCTCCGTTCAATGATTCGACGGAGCTTTTAGTGTTTATTCTTATAAAAATCTAAATAACTTTTTTACTGATTTTTAAAATAAAAAGTTGTAATTTGCAAATAATGTGATATAAATATTATAGAGGTGAAAAAATGGAAAACATTAGAGAGTTGTTTCAAGTGATGACACGTCGTTTCGGATTGTTGAATAAAAATTGCTGTTCTATTGATGCTGTAGATATTTCTCTTGTTCAAAGCCATATTCTTTATGAAATTGACAAAAGAGAATCTCCTTCCATGCAACAAGTGGCTGAAGTATTGGGAATGGATATTACCACGTTCAGCAGACAGATTCAAAATTTAGTGAAAAAGGGATTAGTAAAAAAAACGCCACTTCCGGAAGATCGAAGGGTATATACGTTATCGTTAACCACCGAGGGAAAGTTTATCGCAACAACCATTGATCGAGAAATAAATCGATATTTAGAAGAAGTGTTTTCGCATATGACGGAATTTGAGAAAGAAACAGTGATTCGTTCGATTAAATTGTTGAATGAGTGCATGGCCAAATCAAGCGTATGTTGTAAACCGTTATTTTGAGGCAAGTATATCAAGGCTTGCCTATTTGTTAAATTAATAGTTGTATTTTGCAAATAAAATTAAAATAAGGAGAAATGATAAATGAGCATAGCGATTCTTCAAGACTTTCTCTATATTGCGTTAGAATTAACTCTTTTATTTTTGGCTATTTCGTTCATCATTCACTTTTTAGAAGGATATATTCCTTATGATAAAATGCAAAGTTTGCTTACAAAGCACCATCCGTTATTGGGAGCATTGGTTGCTGTCGCTTTTGCCTTTGTTACACCGTTTTGCTCATGTTCTACGATCCCGGTTGTCGTATCGCTTTTAAATCAGAAAGTCCGTTTCGGTATTGTAATGATTTTTCTATTTGCTTCCCCTGTACTCGATCCAACCATATTGACACTCATGGCTGCGACACTCGGAGTAAAAGTGGCGATTTCTTATACCATTATCACAACCATTTTATCCATACTGATTGGTTTCACGCTTGAAAAACTCGGATTTGAAAATCAAGTGAAGCAAGTAATGGTGAAAGGAGAGGTGGAGATCGGAAAAAAACGAAACATGAAAGAAGCTTTACAGGAGACCTTTCACTTAATGAAAACGGTTTATCCATATTTGCTTTTGGGTGCAGGCATTGGAGCCATTATTCATGGTGCTGTACCAACAGAATGGATTTCAACCTATATGGGAGGTGATAAGTGGTGGCTTGTTCCGCTTGCAGCAATCATCGGAATTCCTTTGTATATCCGCCTTTCCACGATGATTCCCATTTCGCAAATGTTGATTGCAAAAGGCATGGCATTAGGACCAGTCATGGCGCTGATGATTAGCTCAGCAGGAGCAAGCTTACCGGAGATCACATTATTACACAGTATCTTTAGAAAGAAGCTGGTCTTTGCGTTTGTAGGTTCTGTCATGACGATGGCGACGTTATCAGGATTTTTATTCTATATCATTTAAGGAGGGAATACAAATGAACATGTTGAAGATTCTATTTGGTAATTCCAAAGAAAAGCAAGGTTGCTGCGATATTCAAATTGTGGAAGTAAAAGAAAGTCAAGATGATGCAGACAAAGCCACTATGGAACGTGAATGTTGCCCATCTACATTTGATTGTGAGTGTTGTTAATGTGACATGGAAAAGGCATTAGGGCGATTCCTAGTGCCTTTTCCGTATGAAAATAAGGAGGGATTTTTCATATGAAGATTCGTCGCTTTCGGGAAGAGGATTGGCTGCAAGTGAAGGAGATTTACGAGCAAGGAATTGCGACAGGACAAGCAACGTTTGAAACGACAGTACCATCGTTCGAGAAATGGGAATCGACCATTGCCGCAAATTTATGTTTAGTCGCTGAAGACGAAGAAGGCATTCAAGGCTGGTGTAAGATAAGTAAAGTATCGGATCGCTGCATGTATGAAGGGGTGGGAGAGGTGAGTGTGTATGTTCGAGATGTGAGTCGAGGAAAAGGAGTGGGAAAACAACTTCTAGAAGCCATTATCAAAGAATCAGAAACAAAAGGATTTTGGACATTAACTGCGGGGATTTTCCCTGAAAACATACCAAGTTTACGTTTACATCAAAGTGTTGGATTTCGTGTAGTCGGCATAAGACAACGTATAGGAAAGTTAAATGGCGTATGACGTGATGTGGTATTGCTTGAACGTCGTAGCCAAATTGTGGGTATAGATTGATAACGACTTTTAGATTATGTAAATTACTATTTGCATAAAAAAGTGACAAAATTATTCTTGGATTCAATTGCAAACCAAAATAATTCTGTCACTAAAATTAGAACTAAGTATAATTGTGTCGTTTAGCCAAGTAAAATTCTGAGTCAAATAAAAATTAAATTATGTATACTTATATGTTGCATTTTATCAATATAAAATTATGTCAATTAAATGACAGAAATGTATATCGATAAATACAATATTATGCACGTGGTTCGTTAACCATATAAAATTTTGTCATTAATCCATACAGAATTCTGTCAATGTACAAAAGGGAAGTTAAGTAACCAATAACTGCTTTATATTTTAGTTTACATAAATATCTAATATATAAAATCAATATGGATTTATATTCTAAAAATATATTTTAGAGGAGTTGTTATTCAATGTGTGGGATTTGTAACTAGACACAAAAAAAGAGATTTAGAAATTCCAAAGCACCGTCAAGATTTAATGACTGCAATTGAAAAAGATTTGTTCAATGAGGATGATGTATTAGCGGCTTTTTATGGTGGTTCAATCGGAAATAAAAACATGGATCTATATTCCGTGATGTTAGTCTAAAAAGTGGACACGGAGAACAGAGAGATTATAATAAACTTAATTACAATCAGTTCGAGGTGTCCAATCATGAAAAAGAGAACATTTGATCAAGAATACAAGATTCAAGCCGTTGAGTTATGCTTGGAGGGGGATAAGTCCATCGCCCAAGTGGCAAAAGAGTTAGGTTTGGCATACAACACTCTTCACCGTTGGGTCAAAGAATACAAAGAAAGCAATGGTACAAGCTTTGTAGGTTCAGGAAATATCAAGCCACAAAACCAAGAAATCATCGAATTGCGCCGTCGCAATCAAGAGCTGGAGGAGGAATTAGCGATCCTAAAAAAGGCGTTAGGCATCTTCACCAGAAACCAGAAGTGATTTACGCGTTCATTTTTCAACATCGAAATGAATTTCGCGTGGTGAAGATGTGCCAAGTTCTCGGTGTTTCTAAAAGTGGGTATTATGCATGGCTGAAACGACCAAAAAGCAACCAAAAAGAGAAAAAAAAAGAACAACTGACCCAACAGATTCGAAATGAGTATCTCAAGTCACGCAAGATTTACGGTAGTCCGAAAATTACGCAAGAACTACGCAAACAAGGAATTGGTGTGTCCCAAAAGACAGTCGCTCGCATCATGAGTGAAGAAGGATTAAGATCCATTACGGTACGTAAATACAAGGCAACGACGAATAGTAATCATCCTTACAACGTGTATGTGAATCTGTTAGAACAGAACTTCCAAGCAACGGCTCCAAATGAAGTATGGATGGCCGATATCACGTACATTCCTACTGATGAAGGATGGTTGTATTTAGCGAGCATCATGGATTTATATACCCGTAAAATCGTAGGATGGTATATCGATAACCAAATGACGAAAGAGTTAGTCATTAAAGCCTTACAACGAGCGTTAAACAACGAGAAACCAACAGGGAGAGTCCTCCATCACTCGGATCGTGGGAGCCAATATGCTTCAAATGACTATCAGCAGCTCTTACAGGAACACCATTTTCAAGTGAGCATGTCGAGACGTGGGAACTGTTACGATAACGCTTGTATCGAGTCGTTTCATAGCTTAATCAAGAAAGAATGTATCTATCCGAATCGATTCCGTACGCGAAAAGAAGCGAAACAAGCCATTTTTGAGTACATCGAATGTTTCTACAACCGTAAGAGAAGTCATTCCGCTCTTGAATATGTATCGCCATGTGAATTTGAAGCTGCTTACTACGCTAATCAGAGAAAGGTAGCTGTATAAATTCAGCTATTTCTCTCTGTTTAACGTGTCCGTTTTCTTGACATAACACCATCCGATATTGACCTCCGCATCGTTGTATTCCCTGAAAAATTTCAAGAATTTATCTCGAACAAAAAAAATCGTCCTAAAAAATGGGGAAATGTTCTTTATTTTGAGGATTTAGGTCCGTTTGTAACTTATTCAATCGCTCACTATGATTGTTTTGTTAAAGTGGATACATTTTATTATAAACCTGAAGACATTCAGCCTTCTGTATGGTTGAAAAATATAAAAATTATAAAAGATACAGATGGAATGTTGGCGGATATTTTAGATAAATCAATGGCTTTATCCTATGAACCAACAATTGATGAATTTGAACTTTGGCGAACAAAGTTTTTTGCGTATTTTCATGAAGCTTATCGCAGAGTAATGAGAAAAGAGTATTATTATGCTTTGAAATGTATTGACGGCTTACGTTTATCAATGGCAACAGCATGGTATATGGAAGTAGGAATCCAACCAAATACGTTTGGCGATTAGGCAAAATACGAAGGTGAAAGAAGTAAACTAGAAGCTTGGCAACTATCCCTCCTTGAAAGTTGGGAATGCGGTAGAAATCCCCTTGAAATGATGAATGTGATGAAAAGTATAGTTCCAGAATTTAAAAGAGTCCATAAAAATCTTTGTAATATGCTCGGAATCGAAGAAAATCCTGAATGGGTTAATAGAATTATTAATATTTATTTAAGCAGAACACCCGCAAAATGCGCGGGTGTTTTGCTTACAACCATTTTTTAACTATCCCGAAAATTAGCATTTTCATCATTTGCTGGTGTCGCAACGCGGCATGGAAGTCTATCCTGAAAATGAATATTTTCATTCTTCTGATGATGCCGCAATTATGCGGCATGGTTGTCTCCCATGGAAGAATAGAAATTCTTGCATAATCTGTGGTGCTGTGAAATGCGACATGGGTGGCTAATGGGGAAGGTTAATTGAAAAAGGATTTGATTTTAATTTGTAGAAATTATCGGTGTGGAAAATAGTTCTTTTTAGAAAGGAAGTAATAAGATGCGGCAAATCATTGCTCTAGGCGGCGGGGGGTTCTCAATGGAACCGGATAACCCGTTATTAGATTTGTACATATTGAAACAAGCAAAGAAAACTACTCCAAAGATTTGTTTTATCCCCACTGCCAGCGGGGATTCAGATCATTATATATCAAGGTATTATAACTTCTTTAATAAACAAAATTGCAAACCTTCTCATTTATCTTTATTTAAACCGCCAACAAGGGATTTAGAGGGGTTTATACTGGAGAAGGATATTATATATGTTGGTGGAGGAAATACAAGAAACTTATTAGTTTTATGGAAAGAGTGGGGTTTAGATAATATTTTGAGAAAAGCTTGGAACCAAGGGATTGTTTTAGCTGGCATTAGTGCTGGTTCTATATGTTGGTTCGAGGAAGGCGTCACAGATTCATTTGGAGAGGGATTAGAACCAATTAAATGCTTAGGCTTTCTAAAGGGCAGTAATTGTCCGCATTATGATGGAGAGTCAGATAGAAGACCTTCGTATCATAAACTAATTTATTCTGGAGACATACAAGCTGGTATTGCAGCGGATGACGGAGTTGCCATCCATTATATCGAACAAAACATAAGTAATATAGTTAGTTCTAGACCAAAGGCAAAGGCTTATAAGGTTTATCTGGATAACAAGGTGATGAAGGTGATAGAGGAAGAGCTTCAGACGAATTTTTTAGGTTCCTGTTAAGCCGATATGGAAGAACGAATTAACTTCAACATCTGTGGTGAAACTCGCTTTATGGGAACGGGACAGTTTAGTCCAATAAAGAAACAACTTTCATTGTAAAATATCCCACGGTAATATTAACCAAAAATTATAAGTGAGGAGAAGTTGGTCATCAAAGCCTTACAAAGAGTTCTCAACAGCGAAAAACCGACGGGGAGAGTCATTCACCACTCGTATCGAGGATAAAAGAAGGAAAGGGTGACATATGTGAAAATGAGAACAGAACAAGAAATGTTGGATTTAATCATTACATTTGCTAAGCAAGATCATCGTATACGTGGAGTGTTAATGAACGGTTCTCGTGTAAATCCAAACATAAAAAAAGATATATTTCAAGACTATGATATTGTATATTTAGTTACAGATGTTGAACCATTTAAAGATGAAAACTATATTTTGTCTCACTTTGGGGAAGTAATGCTTATGGAAAAACCTGAAGATAAAATTTTCCACCTCCCATTGGCGATGGCCGTTATACATATTTAATGCAATTTATTGATGGAAACCGAATTGATATGCAATTTATTCACATAAGTAAAGTGGATGAACTAATTAAGGATAGTTTGACAAAGGTTTTATTAGACAAAGACCACAATATTCCAGATATCCCACCTCCAAGTGAACAAAGTTATCTTATAAAAAAACCAACGGAAAAATTATATAACGATTGTTGTAATAGTTTTATATGGGGATTAGGATCTCATATTCCAAAAACTATTTGGAGACAAGAATTACCATTGTTAATGCGTTTAATAGATATTGTTTTACGTGAGCCATTAATTCAAATGCTTGAATGGCATATAGGGATTAAAACAGATTATAAATACTCGATTGGCAAAGGAGGAAGACATTTAAAAAAGTTCTTGGAACCTGAAATTTGGAATGACTTTGAGAAGACGTATACAGATGCTAATTATGATAATATTTGGAATTCGTTATTCATATTTCATGACTTATTCAAAAAAACGGCTGAACATGTCGGACAAGTATATGGTTTTCACTTTCCTGAAGAAGAATGTAAAAGAGCACTAGAGTTTCTAAAACACGTAAAAGAATTGCCACAAGATGCAAAATCAATTTTTTAAGATTAAATTCCTTTATACATAAAGTACAATGGGGGAAAGGGATGGAGGATTTAGCGATAAGAACAGCTAATCAAGAAAATATTCCGCAACTTTTAAATTTAATGTATCTGCAAAGGATAATTTAGTTGCTCAATCTCTTTACAACAAAATGAGCGGTCGATTGTCTGAATGGTTAGTTTATGAAATCAGTTAGTGTATCCAGTAGTTTTTTTATTAACCTAACGGGTGTGTAGTTGAAGAACAAATACCGTAGAAAGATGGTCTTTCTGTATAGTAAACAGAACCATAGAAATTTTTGCTCCCCCGTTAGAATTAGGATGGTCAACATCTAAAACTCGCTCAATCCTTCTTCAATTAATGGGGCAGGTTAGTCTAATTGGAATTAAGACTTGTGAAATTAATAGTATTTTGAAAGTTAATATTTTCATCCTTTTGCTGATGCCATAACTATGAGGCATGTTTGTCTCCCATGGAAGAACAAATTAACTTCCATTATCTCTTGTGCTGTGAAATGCGACATGGGTGGCTAACAGATGCGATTGCTTAAAAAGCTGGTCACCGAAAAAATCAATTCGTTGTGAAAAAGGAAGAACAAAGCATAAAATCCATGTACCCTGAGACATGGTCGCGTTATTTTACATGTTGATGTAACAGTTTTGACGGTGAACTATTATATAGCGATTTTGTGGGAAGCGAAGAACATCGGGATTGCTCTCAATAAGTTCTTAGCAAAAATGGTGAGCGATATAAAAAAACAATAGGAATTACAGTTCTTCATAAACGTGATGTACCAAAAGTACTTTGGCATTTGTCTGTTCAAGCAATGTTGGAATCCTACATCCATTTTTTTGTAAAAAGTGAATTTACTCAAATTAGGTTGTTAACCTCATGTGAATCGAGGAGATTATCTTGGACACACTGTTTTTCACTCTAATAGGGATAGGAATTGTATCTTCCTTTATAGGAACGTTAGCTGGTGGTGGAGGATTAATTACTTTACCAGCCATGATGCTTGTAGGAATACCGATTCAAATTGGTATTGCGACCAATAAGTTTTCATCAGGAGTTGCTGCACTGACAAGCGTATCGTACTTGTTAAAAAATAAACATCTAAGTGGAAAAACAATAATGATGAATGTCTGTATTGCTCTTGCTGGAGGAGTTAGTGGCGCACTGATTACCTCCAGCATGACAGAACGAACGATGAATATCATTGCCTTAGTCTTACTAATATTTGCATTCATTGTTACGCTAAAAAACAAGCAATGGATCTCTTCTGTTAAGGAAACGGATAAAGATACTAGTATTATTAGTAATGTTATGCCTTTCTTTATAGCCGCTTATGATGGAGGGTTTGGACCGGGATCTTCAACCTTTGGGATCTTATACTATATGCATCGAAAAAACACTTATATGAAAGCAGTTCAGCTTACGAGAGTTTTGATCCTAGGAAGTTGCCTTGGAGCATTTATTGTATTTTATCAAACAGGATTTGTGCAATGGCATTATGCTATTGCGATGGCCATAGGATCAGCAGTAGGATCTCAAATTGGATTACTTGCATTACCTAAAGTTCCGTTAAAATTAGCTAAATATTTACTAATCACCATCATTTTTTTGTTAATAGGGCAAGTATTATTCAAGATTGCTTGACTAACTAACGGCTATTATGCTGCATTCGTGATTTTACCAGTAACCGGATTGACCCCCTAAATTTGGACACATCCTATCTTAATTTTAGGTTATTCTC
>ERZ1673777.32-NODE-32-length-37040-cov-18.051967_pt1 | contig 37040 bp, 34 predicted proteins | sample MGYA00580138_ERZ1673777 | MGnify/ENA primary metagenome ERZ1673777 (study PRJEB41219, sample SAMN04549618) | soil metagenome | isolation source: soil | place: USA: South Carolina, Cape Romain NWR | collected 2009-05-18 ... | reverse complement strand
AGCGCCGATGGTAGTTGGGGCCAGCGCCCCTGCGAGAGTAGGTCGTCGCTAGGCAGGCAAAAAATTAGAGAGCTGGCAAGTTCTCTAATTTTTTTGCCCAGCTTATAAGGTCATTGAGTTTTTAATGACGCCATTTAAATCCTCTCCCCCAAAAACTAAAATGTTATCATCGTTTCCTAGACCCCCTTTTTGATTTAGTATAGGAAACGGAAGCTGTGGAAAGTGGGTGCCCATTAACTTTTTGGGCACCCTCCTTTTTTATATTAGAAAAATAAGGAAGTCATCTTCGGAAGAGAAAGAGGTGCAATGAATCTTCTCATATTCTATAATAAATTTTCCTTATGATGCCAGTTCCTTTGCGGAAGGTAAGGGGAGCGTGTAAAATGCTATTCCCCTTTTTTTATTTCGATTTTCTTTTTTGTTTCGTCAGGGATGAGACGATGAAGATGAATAAACAATAGACCGTTGTGATATGTCGCTTCAATTCGGTCTTCCTTTATCGCAAAAGGAATTGGGATCGTTTTTTCCCATGTTCCTTGAAAAATTCCTTCTTCAATTAATTCGAACCCTTTAAACTGTAAATTGATATTCGCTTTAATTTCCAACGTTTTATAGTACACGTAAAGTTCAACGTCTTCCATTTTTTCTAATCCAGGCAAACTGACAACGATTAATAACTCATTATCTTTTTTATATATATTTATACCAGATATACCAGATTGCTTTTTTGCTGGCGGCAGGAACGGTTGAAAGCTGCTCCAAAAATCTCCTTGAAAAAAATGCTCCAAATGTTTTGTCCAGTCGAAAAACGGATCAAATGGATTTGACTTCACGACAACCTCCTCCTCCGTTATTTCATCATATGTTTTCCAGAATATTTGGTGCGGATGAACGGAAAACACGAACATTTTTTATATAAAAAAAATAAATGTTCGATTTTATATTGACATCTTTTGAAAAAAGCTGGTAAGATAATAATAACTTTATAAAGCGGATCACCCTCATATAATTTTGGGAATATGGCCCAAAAGTCTCTACCCAATAACCGTAAATTATTGGACTATGAGGGAAAGGATCGTATTGGCTTTTTTTCGTCTGATAATAGCCGAAGTATGGCCAGAACGGTGCTTTCCCTTATAAATACAGGGAACACTCGTTCTGGTTTTTATATGATGACAAACAAAGAGGTGAATACCGCGTGCAGCCGCTCGTTGGAGTGATTATGGGAAGTCAATCGGATTGGGAGACGATGAAACATGCTTGCGATATATTGGAAGAATTGCAAATTCCGTTTGAAAAAAAAGTAGTTTCTGCCCATCGTACGCCAGATTACATGTTTGAATACGCAGAAACGGCGGAAAAAAGAGGCATTAAAGTCATTATTGCCGGTGCCGGGGGAGCGGCGCATTTGCCTGGGATGGTTGCTGCTAAAACGACGCTTCCCGTCATTGGGGTGCCAGTACAGTCAAAAGCATTAAACGGATTAGATTCGCTTTTGTCCATTGTTCAAATGCCCGGAGGTGTACCAGTGGCGACGGTTGCTATCGGCAAAGCGGGAGCTACGAATGCGGGACTTTTAGCAGCAGCGATGTTAGGCATTCATTACCCTCATTATATGGAAGCGCTGAAAAAAAGAAGAGAAATGATGAGAAAAAGCGTGATGGAAAGTAGTGATCATCTTGTATAAACAAATTGTCCCTGGTCAGACGATTGGCATTATTGGCGGCGGACAACTCGGACGGATGATGGCGATCGCCGCGAAAGAAATGGGATTTCGCGTCGCTGTGCTCGACCCAACCCCAGATTCTCCATGCGGCCAAGTGGCGGATATCGAGATTATTGCGGAATATAACGATTTTGCGGCGATTCAAAAGCTTGCCGCGGTAAGCGATGTCATCACATATGAATTTGAAAATATTGACGCGGATGCTTTAAATTGGCTCGTGGAACACGCATATGTGCCGCAAGGAAGCAGGCTGCTTGCCATTACGCAGGACCGCGCGTCGGAGAAAAAGGCAATTACGGACGCGGGTCTTCCTGTTGCTCCGTATGTCAAAGTTCAATCCAAAGAAGATTTGTTCTCCGGCATCGAAACAATTGGCCTGCCATGTGTATTAAAAACGTGCCGCGGCGGATATGACGGCAAAGGGCAATTTGTCATTCGCAGCAAAGAAGACAGCGTACAGGCGCTTTCCTTATTAGAAACCGGCCCTTGCGTATTGGAACGCTGGCTTTCGTTTGACAAAGAAATTTCCGTCATCGTGACGCGAAACGGATATGGCGCGATGGCTGTATTTCCTGTTGCGGAAAATATCCATATCGACAATATTTTGCATAAAACAATTGTTCCAGCACGAATTTCCGGGCACATAGCAAAAAAAGCGGTCCGTTATGCGGAAACGCTTGCCGATTATTTTGGGCTTGTCGGAACGTTAGCGGTGGAAATGTTTTTGACAAAAGAAGGAGATATTTATATTAATGAACTTGCCCCTAGACCGCACAACTCAGGTCATTATACAATTAATGCTTGTGCGACGTCCCAATTTGCGCAGCATATCCGCGCCGTCTGCAATTGGCCGTTAGGAAGCACGGAGTTGCTAAAACCAGCCGTGATGGTAAACATTTTAGGCGAGCACGTCGAGCCAATCATTCAAAATATCGCAACACTTTGTGACGCCCATCTTCATCTTTACGGCAAAAAAGAGGCAAAACCGAAACGAAAAATGGGGCATGTTACGGTGCTTGCGGAACATACCGACGCAGCGCTGAAAACGATCGATGCATGGCAAATTTGGAATGATCGGAGGAAAGAATACGTATGATTGAACGTTACACAAGACCGGAAATGGGAGCGATTTGGACGGAAGAAAACCGCTTTAGAGCATGGCTGGAAGTGGAAATTTTAGCTTGTGAGGCGTGGGCGGAGCTTGGCGTCATTCCAAAAGAAGACGTTGAACGCATCCGGCAAAACGCTTCATTTGATATAGCGCGCATTAAAGAAATTGAAGAAGAAACGCGCCATGATGTCGTCGCTTTTACGCGCGCCGTTTCGGAAACGTTAGGTGAAGAACGGAAATGGGTGCATTACGGCTTAACGTCTACCGATGTTGTGGACACTGCCCTGTCTTATTTATTAAAACAAGCGAACGAAATTTTATTGAAGGATTTAGAAAATTTTATTCAAGCCTTAAAAGAAAAAGCGTTGGAGCATAAATATACGGTTATGATGGGGCGCACGCACGGCGTTCACGCAGAACCGACAACATTCGGTCTGAAAATGGCGCTTTGGTACGCGGAAATGCAGCGCAATTTAGAACGGTTTAAACAAGCGGCAGAGACGGTGCGTGTCGGAAAAATTTCTGGCGCGGTTGGGACGTACGCGAACATCGACCCGTTTGTTGAGCAATACGTATGCGAAAAACTTGGGTTAAAGCCGGCGCCGATTTCGACGCAAACGCTGCAGCGCGACCGCCATGCTTATTATATGGCGACGCTGGCGCTTATCGCGACATCGATTGAAAAATTTGCCGTCGAAATTCGCGGCTTGCAAAAGAGCGAAGTGCGGGAAGTGGAAGAGTTTTTCGCGAAAGGGCAAAAAGGGTCATCGGCGATGCCGCACAAGCGCAATCCGATCGGTTCGGAAAATATGACGGGAATGGCGCGCGTCATCCGCGGTTATATGCTGACGGCGTACGAAAATGTGCCGCTTTGGCATGAACGCGACATTTCTCATTCTTCCGCTGAGCGCATCATTTTGCCGGACGCAACGATCGCGTTGAACTACATGTTAAACCGCTTTACGAACATCGTGAAAAACTTGAAAGTTTACCCAGAAAACATGAAGAAAAACATGGACCGCACATTAGGGCTTATTTATTCGCAGCGCGTATTGCTCTCATTAATCGATGCGGGCATGACGCGGGAAGAAGCATACGACTTAGTGCAGCCAAAGGCGATGGAAGCATGGGAAAAGCAAGTGCCGTTCCGTTCGCTCATCGAAGCGGATGAACGAATAACAAGCCGCTTAACGAAGGAACAAATCGACGATTGTTTTGACTACCGCTATCACTTAAAACATGTGGATACGATTTTTGAACGGCTGGGATTATCATAACGGCGCATCGGCAGGGAATCCCTTGCCGGTGTATCATATAAAAATTGCTAATATTCTGGATTAGGAGGCCTTTTTGATGGTCAACAAGCTGGCTTTGCTGTATGAAGGGAAAGCGAAAAAAGTATATACGACGGATGATGCGAACATATTGTGGATCGAATATAAAGACAGCGCGACAGCGTTTAACGGCGAGAAAAAAGCGACAATTGCCGGAAAAGGGCGCCTTAATAATGAGATTACCAGCTTATTATTTTCAAAGCTTCACGAAGCAGGAATCCCCAATCATTTTATCCAAAAATTATCCGCTACGGAGCAGCTTGTCAAAAAAGTGACGATTATTCCTCTTGAAGTGGTTGTCCGCAATGTTGTTGCTGGGAGTTTGGCAAAACGGCTCGGCATCCCGGAAGGAACCCGCTTGGAAAAGCCGCTTATTGAGTTTTATTACAAAAACGATGACCTCGGTGATCCTCTCTTATTGGAAGACCACATCGCGATTTTAAAGCTGGCCACCTCAGAACAAATCGCTGTTTTGAAGGAACTGGCTTTACAAGTCGATGATGTATTGACGAAGCATTTCGCAGAACGGCGCGTGAGATTAATTGATTTTAAATTAGAATTTGGAATTGATTCAGAAGGCGCGATTTTACTTGCCGATGAAATTTCCCCAGATACTTGCCGGCTGTGGGATATGGACACAGACGAAAAGCTTGATAAAGACGTCTTCCGCCGCGATCTTGGGAACTTGACGGACGCCTATGAGACGATTTTGCAACGATTAGGGGGAGAATCGAATGTATAAAGTTAAAGTGTATGTTACGTTGCGAGAAAGCGTGCTAGACCCGCAAGGAACGGCGGTGAAAGGGGCGCTTCATAGCTTGTCTTACACCGAAGTGCAAGATGTGCGAATCGGAAAGTTTATGGAACTTATCGTCGAAAAAAGCGAGCGTGATATCAACAAACTTGTCCGCGAAATGTGCGAAAAGTTGCTAGCCAATACGGTGATTGAAGACTACCGCTATGAAATTGAGGAGGTAGTCGTGCAATGAAATTCGCCGTCATTGTGTTTCCTGGTTCCAACTGTGACGTTGATATGTATCATGCGATTGCTGATGAATTAGGTGAAGAGGCCGAATACGTATGGCATGATGCAGCAAACCTTGACCGTTTTGATGCGATTTTACTGCCGGGAGGGTTTTCGTACGGTGATTACCTTCGTTCTGGAGCAATCGCCCGCTTTTCCAACGTTATGAACGCGGTCCAAAAAGCGGCGGATGAGGGAAAGCCGATATTAGGCGTATGCAACGGGTTTCAAATTTTGCTCGAAGCGGGGCTGCTTCCGGGAGCGATGCGCCGCAATAACAGTTTGAAATTTATTTGCCGTCCGGTATCGCTAAAAGTCGAAAATAATGAAACGATGTTTACATCCGCTTATAAACAAGGGGAAGTGATTACGATTCCAATTGCCCACGGCGAAGGCAATTATTACTGCGATGAACAAACATTAAAGCGGCTGATGGAAAATCGGCAAATCGTCTTTCGCTATCATGGGGAAAACCCAAATGGAAGCTTAGACGGCATCGCTGGAATCGTCAATGAAAAAGGAAACGTACTTGGCATGATGCCGCATCCGGAGCGCGCCGTTGATCCGCTTCTTGGCAGCGCGGACGGATTAAGATTGTTTCAATCGATCGTGAAATATTGGAGGGAAACACATGCCGTTACTGCTTGAGCCAAGCCCAACGACGATTAAAGAAGAAAAATTGTACCGGGAAATGGGATTAACGGACGAAGAATTCGCAATGATCGAAAAAATTCTTGGCCGTCTGCCAAACTATACAGAAACGGGAATTTTTTCGGTCATGTGGTCGGAACATTGCAGCTATAAAAATTCGAAGCCGGTATTAAAAAAGTTTCCGACGGAAGGAAAACACGTGCTTCAAGGCCCAGGGGAAGGAGCGGGCATCGTCGATATCGGCGATGGTCTGGCGGTGGCGTTTAAAATCGAAAGCCATAACCATCCGTCTGCAATTGAGCCGTATCAAGGCGCTGCAACCGGCGTCGGCGGAATCATCCGCGATGTGTTTTCGATGGGAGCGCGCCCGATTGCTTTATTGAACTCGCTACGGTTCGGGGAATTAACTTCTCCGCGCGTCAAATATTTATTTGAGCACGTCGTCGCGGGAATTGCCGGGTATGGCAATTGTGTCGGCATTCCAACTGTCGGCGGCGAAGTGCAGTTTGACCCTGCTTATGAAGGTAACCCGCTTGTCAACGCGATGTGTGTCGGCATTATCCGCCATGAAGACATCCAGCGCGGCATTGCATCCGGTGTAGGCAATACGGTGATGTACGTCGGGGCGAAAACGGGACGCGACGGTATCCATGGCGCAACATTTGCTTCGGAGGAGCTGACAGAACAATCGGAAGAGAAACGGCCTGCCGTTCAAGTCGGTGACCCGTTTATGGAAAAATTGTTGCTTGAAGCGTGCTTGGAAGTAGTAAAATCTGATGCGCTTATCGGCATGCAAGACATGGGGGCGGCTGGCTTGACAAGTTCTTCGGCGGAAATGGCGAGCAAGGGCGGTTTTGGCATTGAAATGAATTTAGATCTTGTGCCGCAGCGCGAAACAGGCATGACGCCATATGAGATGATGCTCTCCGAATCGCAGGAGCGGATGCTGCTTGTCGTCCAACAAGGACGTGAACAAGAAATTTATGATTTGTTTGCGAAATACGGGCTTGAAGCGAAAGCGATCGGCAAAGTGACCGATGACAAAATGCTCCGCCTTTATTTCCGCGGGGAAGTTGTCGCTGAAATCCCGGTTGATGCCTTAGCGAAAGATGCGCCAGTATACTTTAAACCATCGAAAGAGCCGGCGTATTACCGCGAGTTTCAAGCGATGGAACCATATATTCCGGTTGTCACCAATTACGAAGAAACGCTGCTTGCGCTATTAGCCCAGCCAACGATTGCAAGCAAAGAGTGGGTGTATCAACAATACGATTACATGGTCCGGACGAATACTGTTGTCGCGCCGGGATCGGACGCTGCGGTCGTGCGCATCCGCGGCACGAACAAAGCGCTGGCAATGACAACTGATTGCAATTCGCGCTATATTTATTTAGATCCGGAAACGGGCGGCAAAATTGCCGTGGCGGAGGCAGCGCGGAACGTCGTCTGTTCAGGAGCAAAACCGCTGGCGATTACGGACTGCTTAAATTTCGGCAATCCGGAAAAACCAGAGATTTTTTGGCAGCTTGAAAAAGCGGTGGACGGAATGAGTGCCGCTTGCCGCGCATTGGGGACTCCGGTGATCAGCGGAAACGTTTCTTTATATAACGAAACAAACGGGGAAGCCATTTATCCGACGCCTGTTGTCGGCATGGTTGGACTCGTTGAGGACATCCGGCATATTACGACACAGGCATTCCAACAAGCAGGCGATCTTATTTATGTGATTGGCGAGGCGAAGCAGGAGTTTGGCGGAAGCGAATTGCAAAAATTATTAGAAGGCAGAATTTTCGGGAAAGCGCCGGCCATTGATTTGGCAACGGAAGCAAAGCGGCAGCGCGAATTGCTGGCGGCGATTCAAGCGGGAGTCGTTGCGTCCGCGCACGATATCGCGGAAGGCGGTTTTGCGGTTGCACTGGCGGAATGCGTGATGAGCACGGACGGTCTTGGCGCGAAAGTAACAGTGGACGGGGATATGACAGCGCAATTGTTTAGTGAAACGCAATCCCGTTTTATCGTTTCCGTAAAAAAAGAGGATCGCGAAACATTTGAACAATTAGTAGATGCAAAGCTCATCGGCGAAGTAACAAATGACGGCATGCTTCTTGTTGAAAAGGGAGACGGGGAAGTCGTCATCCGTCTTTCCGCCGCGCAAATGAGAAACGTCTGGAAAGGAGCTATCCCATGCTTGCTGAAGTCAAAGGATTGAACGAAGAGTGTGGAATTTTTGGGATTTGGGGGCATGAGGAAGCAGCACAGATCACGTATTACGGCTTGCACAGCCTTCAGCATCGCGGCCAAGAGGGGGCGGGAATTGTCGTCGCCCATCAAGGAATGTTGCAAGGGCATAAAGGATTAGGGCTTGTCACCGAAGTGTTCAGCGACGGCGAGCTTCAATCGCTAAAAGGGGCGGCCGCCATCGGTCATGTCCGTTATTCGACGACGGGAGGGGGCGGCTACGAAAACGTCCAGCCGCTCCTGTTCCGCTCGCAAACAGGGAGCATCGCGCTTGCGCATAACGGCAATCTTGTCAATGCGATGGACTTAAAGATGCAGCTGGAGGAACAAGGAAGCATTTTTCAGACGACATCGGATACGGAAGTGTTCGCCCATCTCATCCGCCGCAGCCATGCGCCGACATTGAAAGAGCAAATTAAAGAGGCGCTCACCTTTGTCGAAGGGGCGTTCGCTTTCCTGTTATTGACGGAAACGGAGCTGTACGTTGCGCTCGATCCGCATGGATTCCGCCCGCTTTCCATCGGGCGGCTCGGCAACGCTTATGTCGTCGCTTCCGAAACGTGCGCGTTTGATGTTGTCGGCGCGGCGTACGAAAGGGAAGTGGAACCGGGAGAGCTTATCGTCATCAGCGCGGAAGGAATGCGTTCTGAACGATTTGCGCCGGCGCAAGCCCGCTCGATTTGCAGCATGGAATATATTTATTTTGCCCGTCCTGACAGCAATGTCGACGGCATCAACATTCATACGGCGAGAAAAAATTTAGGAAAACGCCTGGCACTGGAGGCACCTGTAGAGGCAGATATCGTCACCGGCGTGCCTGATTCCAGCATTTCCGTCGCGATTGGCTATGCAGAGGCAACGGGAATTCCATATGAGCTTGGCCTCATTAAAAACCGGTATGTCGGACGTACGTTCATTCAGCCGTCTCAGTCGCTTCGCGAACAAGGCGTTAAAATGAAACTGTCCCCGGTCCGCGGCGTTGTTGCGGGGAAACGTGTCGTTATGGTCGATGATTCGATCGTGCGCGGCACGACAAGCAAACGAATTGTTGCGATGCTCCGCGAGGCGGGGGCGACGGAAGTGCACGTCCGCATCAGTTCGCCGCCGATAACGCATCCTTGTTTTTACGGGATTGATACATCGACAAGAGAAGAATTGATTGCGTCTAAGTATACGGTGGAGGAAATCCGCCAAATGATCGGAGCAGATTCTCTGGCATTTTTAAGTCAAGAGGGATTATTGGAAGCGATCGGGCGCTCTCCTCATTTGCCGTTGCGCGGGCAATGCATGGCATGTTTTACTGGAAATTATCCGACAAATATTGGCAGAGTGCGGTCGCCATTGATGTCAACAAAGTAAAAGGGGGACTCGGCGTGGCAGAAGCATATAAGCAAGCGGGTGTCGATATTGAAGCAGGATACAAGGCGGTCTCCTTGATGAAAGAGCATGTTCGAAAAACGACGCGTCCTGAAGTGCTCGGCGGATTGGGCGGGTTTGGCGGCATGTTCGATATATCTTCGCTCGGTTATCGCGAGCCGGTCCTCGTTTCCGGAACGGACGGGGTAGGGACGAAACTAAAGATCGCGTTTATGATGGACTGTCATGATACAATTGGAATAGATTGCGTGGCGATGTGTGTCAACGATATCGTTGTGCAAGGAGCGGAGCCGCTCTTTTTCCTTGACTATATTGCATGCGGCAAAGCAGTGCCGGAAAAAATCGCGCAAATTGTCAAAGGAATCGCAGACGGCTGCGTCGAGGCGGGCTGTGCTCTGATTGGGGGAGAAACGGCGGAAATGCCGGGAATGTATGCCGAAAACGAATACGATATCGCGGGATTTGCGGTCGGCATTGCGGAAAAGTCGAAACTTGTCACCGGCAGCGCCATTCGCGAGGGGGACGCGCTGATCGGGCTTGCGTCCAACGGCCTTCATAGCAACGGCTATTCGCTCGTTCGCCGCATCGTGTTCGAACAGGCAAAACTTGCGCTTGACCGCGTCTATGAACCGCTTAGCATTCCATTAGGGGAAGAACTGTTAAAGCCGACGCGCATTTATGTGAAGCCGCTCCTTCACGTAATGAAACAATTCGACATCAAAGGAATGGCGCATATTACTGGCGGCGGTTTTCTCGAAAATATCCCGCGCATGCTTCCAGAAGGGTTAGGAGCGGAAATTGATTGCGGTTCATGGCCGGTTCCGCCGATTTTTGACTTGTTGCAAGAAAAAGGAAATCTTCTTCGCCGCGACATGTTTTCAGTTTTTAATATGGGCATTGGCATGGTGATCGCGGTGGATAGCGAAATGATTAATCCGGTGATGGCAAGCTTAGAAGAGCTTGGCGAAAAAGCGTATTTCATCGGCCGCGTGAAACGGGGAAAAGGCGTTTCGTTTTCCGGAGGGGCGGTGTCATGAAAAATATCGCCATTTTTGCTTCCGGCAGCGGGACGAATTTTCAAGCGATTGTCGACGCGACGAAAAGCGGGATTGTGCCAGCAAGAGTAGCGCTATTAGTATGCGACAATCCCGGAGCGAAAGTGATCGAACGGGCAGAGCGGGAACATATTCCGGCGTTCGTGTTTTCTCCGAAAAACTACGCCTCCAAAGCCGGATTTGAACAAGCGATTTTAGCTGAATTGCGAAAACATAAGATTGAATTTATCGCTCTTGCCGGTTATATGCGGCTCATCGGCCCAACATTGCTTGATGCGTATGAAGGGAAAATCGTCAATATCCATCCGTCGCTGTTGCCGGCTTTTCCGGGAAAAGATGCGATTGGGCAGGCATACCGCGCAGGCGTTAAAATAACTGGGGTGACGATCCATTATGTTGATGAAGGAATGGATACGGGACCGATCATTGCCCAACGCGCGGTTCCGGTTTATGAAGGTGAGACGCTAGCGCAGCTTGAGGCGCGCATTCATGACGTGGAACATGAATTATATCCGGCGGTATTAAAAACATTACTCGAACAACAATAGAAAGGATCGGGAATCATGACAGTGAAACGGGCGTTATTAAGTGTATCAAACAAAGAAGGGATCGTATCATTGGCGAAACAGTTAGTGGAACTCGGTGTGGAAATTATTTCAACGGGTGGAACGAAAAGGACATTAGAAGAAGCTGGAGTTCCTGTCATAGGCATTTCCGACGTTACCGGATTTCCGGAAATTTTAGATGGGCGCGTCAAAACATTGCATCCGATCATTCATGGAGGGCTTCTTGCGATCCGCGACAATGAGCGGCATCAAAATGAGCTTCGCGAACATCATATAACTCCAATTGACCTTGTCGTCGTTAATTTGTATCCATTTCAACAAACGATCGCCAAAAGCGATGTGACGTTTGCCGAAGCGATCGAAAATATCGATATCGGCGGTCCGACGATGCTTCGGGCGGCGGCGAAAAACCATCAATATGTAACCGTCGTCGTGGACCCGGCCGATTATGATGCGGTAGTGCAAGAACTGAAAGAACACGGGGATGTTTCGGCGGAAATGAAATTAAAGCTTGCGGCGAAAGTATTTCGCCATACAGCTGCGTATGATGCGATGATTGCTGAATACTTGACGAATAAAACGGGCGAAGAGTATCCGGAATCATTCACCATCACGTTCGAGAAAAAACAATCGCTGCGTTATGGGGAGAATCCGCATCAAACCGCGGCATTCTATCAAAAACCGCTGGGATCTTCGTTCTCGATTGCCAAAGCGGCGCAGCTGCACGGCAAAGAATTGTCGTATAACAACATTAACGACACAAATGCGGCGCTGCAACTCGTCAAAGAATTTGCCGAACCGGCTGCGGTGGCGGTGAAGCATATGAATCCGTGCGGTGTTGGCATTGGCGCGACAATTTATGAAGCATTCACCAAAGCGTACGAAGCGGATCCAACGTCGATTTTTGGCGGCATTATCGCTTTAAATCGCGAAGTTGATAAAGACACCGCCGAAAAGATGCATGAAATCTTTTTGGAAATCATCATCGCTCCATCATTTAGCAGCGAAGCGCTCGATATTTTAACACAAAAGAAAAATATTCGCCTTCTTACCGTTGATTTCACGGCGCCAGACACGAACGAGAAGCTGCTTGTTTCCGTACAAGGCGGGTTGCTCGTTCAAGAAGCGGATACGCGTACGCTCAGTGATGGAGAGATCAAAGTCGTGACAAAACGCGAGCCGACAGAGCAAGAATGGGAATCGCTGCAGTTTGCCTGGAAAGTCGTAAAACATGTGAAATCCAATGCGATCGTGCTTGCGAAAGACGGAATGACGATCGGCGTCGGCGCCGGCCAAATGAATCGCGTCGGCGCGGCGAAAATCGCGATCGAACAAGCGGGAGAAAAAGCAAAAGGAGCCGTGCTTGCCTCTGATGCGTTTTTCCCGATGGATGATACGGTGGAAGCGGCAGCAAAGGCGGGCATCACGGCAATCATCCAGCCAGGAGGCTCGATTCGTGACGCCGATTCGATAAAAAAAGCGGATGAATACGGAATTGCCATGGTCTTTACAGGGATTCGCCATTTTAAACATTAAGCTGGAGGGGACGTCATGAAAGTGCTTATTATCGGCCGCGGCGGCAGGGAGCATGCGATTGCGTGGAAAGCCGCGCAAAGCCCGCTCGTTACGAAGCTATATGCCGCCCCGGGCAATCCGGGGATCGCGCAAGTTGCCGAACTCGTTTCCATCGATGAACAGGATATCGAAGCGCTTGTCCAGTTTGCGAAACAAGAGAAAATCGATTTGACGATCGTCGGACCGGAAGCACCATTGCTTGCCGGCCTTGCTGATAGTTTTATGGAAGAAGGATTGCGCGTTTTCGGCCCTCGAAGAGAAGCAGCATTGATCGAAGGAAGCAAGGCGTTTGCGAAAGAGATGATGAAAAAGTACGGTATTCCAACGGCGGAGCACGCCGCTTTCACTTCGTACGAAGAAGCAAAAGCGTATGTGGAGAAAAAAGGAGCGCCGATTGTCATTAAAGCGGATGGATTGGCGGCGGGAAAAGGGGTTACCGTTGCCGCGACGCTCCCGGAGGCAATGGAGGCGCTGCGTATGATGATGGTTGAAAAGCGGTTCGGCGCAGCGGGCGAGCGGGTAGTGGTTGAAGAATATTTGGAAGGCGAAGAATTTTCATTGATGGCGTTTGTCCATGGAGAGCGCGTTTATCCGATGGTGATCGCGCAAGACCACAAGCGGGCATACGACAATGATCAAGGGCCAAACACGGGCGGAATGGGGGCGTACTCCCCAGTACCGCAAATTTCAGCGGAAATGGTCGATGCGGCGCTTTCGCAAATTATCGAACCGATGGCGAAAGCGCTGGCGGCGGAAGGCAGACCGTTCACCGGTGTGCTGTACGCTGGACTTATGGTAACGAAACAAGGGCCGAAAGTGATAGAATTTAACGCGCGCTTTGGCGATCCGGAAGCGCAAGTGGTCCTGCCGCGGTTAGAAAGCGATCTTATCCAAGTGATGGTTGATTTGCTAGACGGTCGTGATGTAAAACTGACATGGTCCAATGAAGCAGTCATTGGCGTGGTGTTGGCGGCGAAAGGTTACCCGGGGACATACGAACGAGGAGCAGTCATTCGCGGGTGGGATCAGTTAGGCGAAAATACCCTTTTGTTTCATGCCGGAACGATGATGAAAGATGGAATGTTGTGCACCAATGGGGGGCGCGTCCTGCTTGTCGCTGCGAAAGGAGAGACGCTAAAGCAGGCGCAACAAACCGCGTATGAGCAAATTTCCCATATTACATGCGACCAGCTGTTTTACCGCCGCGATATTGGAAATAAAGCTATCGCGCGCGTTTCTTCCGCACATACACAAATGCAAGAGCAATAATGCCGCCAATGAGAGAGGCAAGAACAAATGACATATCTGTCACATATTCGAGTAGCATGTCTCGGCACTCCTTTCGGAAAGACTGGCTCCATCAAGCGCCAGTCCATTTTTTTAAGCAGGATGGATCGGCTTCACATCTTTTATACGCATCGCTTGCACGCGGCGGTAATTTGCGAATAAAGCGGTGATTGGGCAAAAGCGCGTCATCCCTTCCCCCACCTTCATGGCAGCGATCATCGCTATGATGAAAGAAGAAGCGGAAGGCCGCCTTGCCATGTTTGCCGTCGCCCATGCCAGAGCTGTAAGACCAAAAGTAATGCGAAGAAGCGCATTGATGATGCTAATATTGGACGTCACCATTTTTTCCCTCCTTTTTCATTGTGAAAATGACTTTAATGCGGTAAAATGATTATATGTTACATTGTGAAAAAGAGGACGGGGTGCATATGAGCAAACAGCGTTATCGTTGGAAAAGCTACGAACTGCGCGAACATGCGGCGATTATTGACGGAAAAAAATCGCCGACCAAAGTGTTAACGAATGCGACATATTTGCATTCATATTTGCGCGAATGGTTAAAAGGAAATATTTGGATATATCATGACCGGATCGTGTACGCCGGGGAACGGTTTCCTGAGCGAGTCGATGGGCAATGCGAAATCATCGATTGCAGCGGCTATGTGTTAGTTCCTGGCTATATTGAACCGCATGCTCATCCGTTTCAGTTATATAATCCCCATTCGTTTGCGCACTATGCAGCGAAATATGGGACAACGACATTGATCAATGATAATTTAGTTCTTGTTTTGCAATTGTCAGATGATAAAGCGTTTTCTTTTTTGGAGAAAATGAATACGCTACCAACATCGATGTACTGGTGGTGCCGGTTTGATGGGCAGACAGAGCTGGAGAAAGAAGAAGAGCAATTATCGAATGCCCGGGTTAAGCGGTGGCTTGAACAGGAAACGGTATTGCAAGGCGGCGAGTTAACAGGTTGGCCGAAGCTTCTTGCTGGGGATGATTTGATCCTTCATTGGATTCAAGAAGCAAAACGGATGAGACGAAAAATTGAAGGGCATTTTCCTGGAGCTTCAGAGAAAACGCTTACAAAAATGATGCTTCTTGGCGCAGATTGCGACCATGAAACGATGACAGGAAAAGAAGTATATATGCGCCTTTTGCACGGATATACTGTGTCATTGCGACATTCGTCCATCCGCCCGGATTTGCCTGCGCTTCTCCGTGAAATAAAGGAGATTGGCATTCACGAGTATGATCGGCTCCTTCTCACAACAGACGGTTCGCCGCCATCGTTTTATGAAGCTGGGATCATCGACCGTTTGATTCGCATTGCGTTAGAGCATGGCGTCCCGGTGATTGACGCGTACAATATGGCTACGATCAATGTTGCCCGCCATTACGGAATTGAACATTTGCACGGCAGCATTGCGACAGGAAGGGTGGCAAACATTAACTTTTTACGCGCGAAAGAAGACCCGACTCCTGTGCAAGTGCTTGCGAAAGGGCAATGGATAAGACGAGAGGAAGATCAATCGGTTGCGTGGCCGGCGATTTCCTGGAGCGATTACGGAATCGGACCGCTTCGTCTGTCGTGGAGTTTGTCGATGGATGATTTGCAATTTTCAATGCCAATGGGAATGTATATGGAAAACTCGGTGATTATGAAGCCGTACTCTATTTCGATCGATACTTCCCACGATGAATTGTCCGCCGATCATGATGAAAGCTTTTTAGTGTTGCTAGATCGCCATGGAAAATGGCGTGTCAATACGATATTAAAAGGATTTTCCACTGGTGTCCGCGGTCTCGTTAGTTCCTATTCAACTACCGGGGATATTGTTTTAATCGGCAAAAGCAAGCGGGACATGTTTTTGGCATTCGAGCGAATGTGCGAAATCGGCGGGGGGATTGTGCTGGCGGAAAACGGAGAAATCATTCACGAAGTTCCTCTGCCACTGAACGGCATGATGTCGGAAGAAAGTGTTGAAGAACTGATTCGTGAGGAAAAAAGGCTTGTTGATCTGTTAAAACAAAGGGGATATCCTTTTATCGACCCAATTTATTCTTTATTCTTTTTGCAATCGACCCATTTGCCATATGTGCGGATAACCCAGCGCGGAATTTATGATGTTATGAACAAAACAGTACTCTTTCCACCGATAATGCGTTAAAATAGAAAAGAAAAAGGTTGTGTGAGCATTGAAACGTTGTCTTATTGCAATGAGCGCAGCATGCCTTTTCATCGGCGGTTGCATGCATGAAAATAAGCAGCAAGCACCTGAGCCGAAACCGGGCGCAGCGGAAACGCCAAAACAACAGGAAGCCCCCAATTACAGTCACGTTTTTCCGCTGACAGGACTGCCGGCGAAAGAAGCGGTGAACCGTCGCGTTATTGCGATAATGGTGAACAATCACCCAAAAGCGCGGCCGCAGTCAGGGCTGCAGAAGGCAGATATCGTTTATGAGGTGCTCGCGGAAGGAGATATTACGCGCTTTTTAGCGCTATACCAAAGCGAATTTCCGGAAAAAGTGGGTCCTGTGCGCAGTGCGCGCGACTATTATGTCGAGTTAAGCAATGGTTATCATGCGCTTTACGTTTGCCATGGCTGGAGCCCGGAGGCAAAAGCGATATTGGAAGCAGGAGCGTCCGATTACTTAAACGGTTTGTTTTACGACGGAACGTTGTTTCAGCGCGTGCCTTTCCGAAAAGCGCCGCATAATTCGTATATTACATTTGCGAACATCGAAAAAGGGGCGGCCATGGAAGGCTATTCGCTGCAAGACAACGTGGCTCCGCTTCCGTTTCGCGCTGATGCCCCACAAGGGGAAAAAGCCGGCCAAATAGACATTATTTATTCACACCGCAGTTATGCGCAAGTGCGGTACAAATATGTTGCGGATCAAAAATGCTATTTCCGCTATAGCGCAGGGGAACAAACAGTGGACTATGATACGCGGGAACCTGTCAAAATCCAAAACGTATTGGTTGTCGCCGCGAAGCATAGCGTTATCGATTCGGCCGGGCGCCGCAGCATTGATTTATCTTCTTCCGGAAGCGGATATTTGTTTCAAAACGGAATCATTAAGCAAGTCGAATGGAAAAATGTTGACGGACGCATTTTGCCATATGAACATGGGGTTCCAGTCGGCTTGGTGCCGGGAAAAACGTGGATCAATGTCGTTCCGGATTTAGACATAGTTAAATGGTGAAGGAGGAAAGAAGCACATGCAAATCGATAAATTGCGCGGCAGGCAAGTGGACCAGCTGTTTAAAGCGATTCTTTCCCTGCGTGATTTAGAGGAATGTTATCGCTTTTTCGATGATTTATGCACGGTCAATGAAATTCAATCGCTGGCGCAGCGCCTGGAAGTAGCGCGCATGCTTCGCGAAGGGTATACGTACCATAAAATCGAAACGGAAACCGGAGCGAGCACCGCGACGATTTCACGCGTGAAACGTTGCTTAAACTATGGAAACGATGCTTATGCGATGGCGCTGGACCGCATTAAAGAAGAAAAGCAACATACGAAAGAAACGCGCAATGCATGACGGAAAAAGGAGATTCCTTTCAAAAAAAGGAACTCCTTTTCTTTTTGTCAATTTGTTATAATGAAAAGATGGATAAATTAATGGAGGTTTTTCTATATGTACGATATTCGCCAATGGCGCCATGTGTTTAAGTTAGACCCAAACAAAGAAATCAGCGAGGAACATCTGGAACGCATTTGTGAATCAGGAACGGACGCAGTCATCGTTGGCGGAACGGACGGCGTCACATTGGAAAACGTCCTCGAGCTTTTGGCGCGGATCCGCCGCTTCCAAGTTCCATGCGTCCTTGAAATATCAAATCTTGAGTCAGTCACGCCGGGATTTGATTTTTATTTTATCCCAATGGTATTAAACAGCCGCGACAAAAAATGGATCATCGATTTGCATCATGAAGCGGTAAAGCAATTTGGTGACATCATAAATTGGGACGAGATTTTCATGGAAGGATATTGCATTTTACATAAAGACTGCAAAGCGGCCGTGCTGACGGACGCGAATACAGAATTGCAAGAAGATGATGTCATTGCGTATGCGCTTATGGCGGAGCATATGTACCGGCTGCCCATTTTTTATGTGGAATATAGCGGTTCGTACGGAAATCCCCAGCTCGTCCAGCGCGTAAAACAAGTGTTAAAACAGACGCAGCTGTTTTACGGGGGCGGAATCAAAACGGAAAAGCAAGCAGCGGAAATGGCGCAATGCGCTGATACCATCGTCGTAGGCAATGTCATCTATGAAGATATCAACAAGGCGCTCGCTACTGTTAAAGCGGTGAAACGGTAATTTGTCGGCGCCAAAAAAGTGGTGTAAAATAGAACATATGTTTTATGGTGGTGATCAATGTGAATTTTTTGTCGGAAAAACTACTCGCTAACTTAAATGAACAACAGCAAGCAGCGGTTAAAACGACGGAAGGACCGCTTCTCATCATGGCGGGGGCGGGAAGCGGAAAAACGCGCGTGTTAACGCACCGGATCGCCTATTTGCTGGCGGAAAAGCAGGTCGCGCCGTGGAACATTTTAGCGATAACGTTTACCAATAAAGCGGCGCGCGAAATGAAGGAACGCGTGCAGGCGCTGCTTGGCGGGGCGGCTGAGGAAATTTGGATTTCCACGTTTCACTCCATGTGTGTCCGCATTTTGCGCCGCGATATTGATCGCATCGGCATTGACCGCAATTTTTCCATTTTAGACACGACCGACCAACTTTCGGTGTTAAAAAACATTTTAAAAGAAAAAAATATCGACCCGAAAAAATTTGACCCCCGCTCGATACTCGGAACGATCAGCAGTGCGAAAAACGAATTGCTCTCCCCTGAAAAGTTCGCGAAAAAAGCCGGAAACTACTATGAAAAAATCGTCAGCGACGTATATGAGGAATATCAAAAGCGGCTTTTGCGCAACCATGCGCTCGATTTTGATGACTTAATTATGACGACGATTCAGTTGTTTGAGCGTGTGCCGGAAGTGCTCGAGCATTATCAATATAAATTTCAATACATTCATATTGATGAGTATCAAGACACCAACCGGGCGCAATATATGCTTGTAAAAATGCTGGCGTCGCGTTTTCAAAACATATGCGTCGTCGGCGATGCCGATCAGTCGATTTATCGCTGGCGCGGCGCAGACATCCAAAACATTTTATCGTTTGAAAAAGATTACCCGAACGCGAAAGTCATCTTGCTTGAGCAAAATTATCGTTCAACGAAGCGGATTTTGCAGGCGGCAAACGAAGTCATTGAAAACAATGTCAACCGCAAGCCGAAAAAGCTGTGGACGGAAAACCCGGAAGGACAAAAAATCGTATATTATGAAGCGATGAATGAAGCGGATGAAGCGCAATTTGTTGCCGGCAAAATTAAAGAATATGTGGAAAGCGGAAAACGCCGGTATTCTGATTTTGCGGTTTTATACCGCACGAACGCCCAATCGCGGGTGATGGAAGAAGTGCTGCTCAAGTCGAACATTCCTTACCAAATTGTCGGCGGCCTGAAGTTCTATGACCGCAAAGAAATTAAAGATATTTTGGCATATTTGCGGGTGATTGCAAACCCGAATGATGATATTAGTTTGCTGCGCATCATTAATGTGCCGAAACGGGGCATCGGTGCTTCCACGCTCGATAAAATCGTAAACTATGCTTCTGAAAACGAATTATCGGTATTCGAAGCGCTCGGCGAACTTGAGCATATTGGGCTCTCTGCGCGCATCGTCGCTTCCTTGCTGGAATTTCGCCGCATGCTTGAACAATGGGGGCAGCTGCAAGAATACGTTTCTGTAACGGAATTAGTGGAAGAAGTGTTGGACAAGTCTGGTTACCGCGAGATGCTGAAAGCGGAAAACACGCTGGAGGCGCAAAGCCGTTTGGAAAACATCGATGAGTTTTTGTCGGTGACGAAGCATTTTGAAAACGTAAGCGAAGATAAGTCGTTAATTGCGTTTTTAACCGACTTGGCATTAATTTCTGATATTGACCAGCTTAATGACGCGGACGGCGAAGACGGGGACGCAGTCGTGCTTATGACGCTCCATTCCGCAAAAGGGTTGGAATTTCCGGTTGTCTTTTTAATCGGGATGGAAGAAGGAATTTTTCCACATAGCCGCTCACTGGAAGACGAAGATGAGATGGAAGAAGAGCGCCGCCTCGCTTATGTTGGGATTACCCGCGCGGAAGAAGAACTGTTTTTAACAAGCGCGCAAATGCGGACATTGTTTGGATATACAAATATGAACGCGGTATCCCGCTTCATTCACGAAATTCCAGAAGAGCTAGTCGAGCGGGTGAACAAAAGAACAGCATGGGCACCGGCCGGAAAACAAACGGCTTTCCGGAAAATGGCGGTTGCCTCTTCTACTGACGGCGAAACGGTCCCTTGGAAAGTCGGAGATAAAGTCGAACATAAAAAATGGGGAATCGGCACCGTTGTCAGCGTTCGCGGAGAAGGAGAGGATAAAGAGCTTGACATCGCGTTCCCAAGCCCGGTTGGAATTAAACGGTTGCTTGCGAAATTCGCTCCGATTACAAAGGTGTAAAGAAAGGGGAAACGAATATGGAACGACAAGCTGCGATCAAGCGAATCGAAGAGCTTCGCGAGCTTTTGAATCAATACAATTATGAATATTATGTGCTTGACCGTCCATCTGTGCCGGATTCGGAATACGACCGGCTTATGCAAGAACTTATCGCGTTAGAAGAACAATATCCGGATTTAAAAACGAAAGATTCTCCGTCGCAACGCGTTGGCGGACAGGCGTTAGACGCGTTTCAAAAAGTGGAACATCGCACGCCGATGTTAAGTCTCGCAAACGCATTTAACGAAGGGGATTTGCGCGATTTTGACCGCCGTGTGCGCCAAGAAGTCGGCGATGATGTCGCTTATGTTTGCGAGCTGAAAATCGATGGGCTTGCTGTATCTGTCCGTTATGAAGACGGCTATTTCGTTCAAGGGGCGACGCGCGGCGACGGAGTGACCGGAGAGGATATTACCGAAAACTTAAAAACGATCCGCTCTTTGCCGCTTCGCTTGAATGAGCCGGTAACGTTAGAAGCGCGCGGCGAAGCGTACATGCCGAAAGCGTCGTTTGAGCGGTTGAACGAACAGCGCCGCCAGCGCGGGGAAGAGCTGTTTGCCAATCCGCGCAACGCTGCTGCGGGCTCTTTGCGCCAGCTCGATCCGAAAATCGCGGCATCGCGCCATCTTGATTTATTTGTTTATGGTCTTGCGAACGCGGAAGAATTAGGGATCGCCTCACATAGCGCGGCGCTCGATTATTTGCAGCAGCTTGGATTTAAAACAAATCCGGAACGCCGCCGCTGCGCTAATATGGACGAAGTGATGCAATTTGTGAATGAATGGCAAGAAAAACGTCCGCAGCTGCCTTATGAAATTGACGGGATTGTCATAAAAGTCGACTCGTTTGCGCAACAAGAACAACTTGGCGCGACGGCGAAAAGTCCGCGCTGGGCCATCGCTTATAAATTTCCGGCCGAGGAAGTGGTAACGAAGCTGATTGACATCGAGTTAAATGTCGGGCGCACGGGAGTGGTGACGCCGACAGCGATTTTGGAGCCGGTGCGTGTGGCGGGTACAACGGTGCAACGTGCTACCCTTCATAACGAGGATTTTATTCGTGAGAAAGATATCCGCATTGGGGATTCGGTCATTATCAAAAAAGCGGGGGACATTATTCCGGAAGTCGTGAATGTCGTGCCGGACCGGCGTACGGGAGAAGAAGTGCCGTTTGTCATGCCGACGCATTGCCCGGAATGTGCCAGCGAATTGGTCCGGATCGAAGGCGAAGTAGCGCTCCGCTGCATTAATCCAAAATGTCCGGCGCAAATTCGTGAAGGATTGATTCACTTCGTATCGCGCCAAGCGATGAACATCGAGGGGCTTGGGGAAAAGGTGATTTCCCAGCTGTTCCGTGAAGGCCTCATTCATGATGTTGCTGACATTTATCGCTTGACAAAGGATCAGCTTATCGATTTGGAACGGATGGGAGAAAAATCGGCGACCAATTTGCTCCATGCCATTGAAGCTTCCAAACAAAATTCGTTGGAGCGCCTTCTCTTTGGCCTTGGAATTCGCCATGTCGGTGCAAAAGCAGCCAAAGTGTTAGCGGAACATTTCGAAACGATGGACCGCCTGCAAAACGCGACAAAAGAAGAATTAATGGCGATTCACGAGATCGGCGAAAAAATGGCCGATTCGATTGTCACATATTTTGCCAAGCCGGAAGTAAAAGAGCTTTTAAATGAACTGCGTGCTTATGGTGTCAATATGGAATACAAGGGGCCGAAAACGCCAAAACCTGGCGACGTTCATTCGTATTTTGCCGGAAAAACCGTTGTATTGACAGGAAAACTCGAGTCATTATCGCGCAATGAGGCGAAAGAAAAAATTGAACAGCTTGGCGGCAAAGTGACCGGCAGCGTGAGCAAAAATACGGATTTAGTCATTGCTGGGGCAGACGCAGGCTCGAAACTGGCGAAAGCGCAGCAGCTCCATATCGAGATTTGGGATGAGACAAGATTTCTTGAAGAAATTGAACAAAGTAAGTAGGTGTGGAACGATGAAAAAAAAGATGATCCTATTTGCTGCACTTCTGCTTTTCCTTTCTTCCTGCGCGCCAAAATTTGGCGAGGAAGAAGTAGTACAGGAGAAAGATAATAAAGACCAAAAAGCGGTGATTCCAAAATACAATATTTCCGATTCTTATTATCGCATTGTGCTGCCGTTTAAAGTATCGGGAGCTCGCGGCGAAGTAGTGGAAGACTTAAATACGCGCTTAGATGTGGACGAATTTGAAACAGGGCTGATGCGTTTGGCGCAAGACCGCTTTTCTCCGGAAGAATATTTATTTCAAGAAGGGCAATATTTAGATAAAAAAACGATAAAACGCTGGCTGGAAAGAAAGCGGACCCCTAGCCAGCTGAAAAGAGAAAAGATGAAGCCGTCCGAAAACGTCGGTTTAAATCCGCCTATCAGCGACAATGGAACAAATGAAGAAAAAAATAAAAAAAGCCCGATTTACTTAGCAAGCATTTTAGAGCATGATTATTTAGTCAAAACGAGTGACAATAAAGTACAATTAGGCGGAGTAGTCATCGGATTAGCATTAAATTCCGTTCATTACTACGAAACGGAACAAGGCTATCCGCGCGAGGTAGAAATCAAAGATGATGTCATTGCAAGGGAAGGAAAACAGATTGCCGCTGAAGTTCTTTCCCGCATCCGCAATATGAAAAAGCTGAAAGACGTTCCAATTACGATTGCGCTGTTCAAACAAGCGCCAAAATCTTCGGTGATTCCGGGCCACTTTTTCGCTGTGACGCACGTGGATGAAGGAAGCGATACGATTGACGAATGGCAGTCCGTTAATGAAGAGTACTATTTATTTCCGTCAGATGAAGCGCAAAAAAACCATCGGGACGACTGGTTAAAATTTAACAATTTTAAATCGGATATTGAGGAATTTTTCCCGAACTACACGGGAGTGGTTGGCAAAGCTTTATACCGCGATGACCAACTGCAACAATTAACGATTAACATTTCGATGCCTTTTTATGGAAAAGCAGAAGTGGTTGGATTTACGCAATATGTCACCGGTTTGGTGATGGAAAAGTTTCCAGATTATATTACTGTCAATGTCTATATTTCCTCCGCGGGAGGACCGGAAAGCATTATTGTTCGCCAAGCGAAAGAGGACAAACCGTTTGTTCACATTTATCAATAATTTTTTGTTTTTGTAAAAAATTGAATAACATTTCTTTATCCGTTAGAATGATAATAGGTTGTAAACGCTTTTTTTGCAATTTCGTTAAGAAGGGAAGATCACGGATGGTACCCTATAAACATGAACCGCTGACAGACTTTACTGTGGAAGCAAATAAAAAAGCGTTTGAAGAGGCATTGAAAAAAGTCGAAGCAAAGCTTGGCAAAGACTATCCTCTGATTATTGGCGGCGAACGGGTTTGGACAGAAGAGAAAATCGTCTCGATTAATCCGGCAAACAAAACGGAAGTCATCGGCCGCGTGGCGAAAGCGAATAAAGATATTGCGGAAAAGGCGATGAAAGTTGCCGATGAGGCGTTTAAATGGTGGAGCAAGACAAAACCAGAAGCGCGTGCTGACATTTTGTTCCGCGCCGCAGCGATTGTGCGCCGCCGCAAACATGAATTTTCCGCATTGATGGTAAAAGAAGCAGGAAAACCATGGAAAGAAGCAGACGCGGATACCGCCGAAGCGATTGACTTTATGGAATATTACGCACGGCAAATGCTGAAGTTAAAAGACGGCATTCCGGTCGAAAGCCGCCCGGGCGAAACGAACCGGTTCTTCTATATTCCGCTTGGTGTCGGCGTCGTGATTTCGCCATGGAACTTCCCGTTTGCGATTATGGCAGGAACAACGGTCGCATCGCTTGTTACCGGCAACACGGTTTTATTAAAGCCGGCGAGCGCTACCCCGGTTGTCGCTTATAAATTTGCCGAAGTATTGGAAGAAGCAGGGCTTCCAGCGGGAGTATTAAACTACATCCCGGGAAGCGGCGCAGAAGTGGGCGACTATCTTGTTGACCATCCGCGCACTCGCTTTATCAGCTTTACTGGTTCTCGCGATGTCGGCATCCGCATTTATGAACGCGCAGCGAAAGTACATCCAGGGCAAATTTGGCTCAAACGCGTCATCGCTGAGATGGGCGGAAAAGACGCCATTATTGTTGATAAAGAAGCCGATTTAGAATTAGCGGCACAATCGATTGTCGCATCGGCGTTTGGCTTTTCTGGGCAAAAATGCTCGGCATGCTCGCGCGCAATTGTGGTAGAAGATGTGTATGACCAAGTATTAAACCGCGTCGTTGAGCTGACGAAACAATTGAAGGTCGGCGATCCGGCAGAACAGAGCACGTTTATGGGGCCGGTCATCGATCAATCGGCGTATAACAAAATTATGGAATATATTGAAATCGGCAAACAGGAAGGCCGCCTTATGATCGGTGGGGAAGGAGACGATTCCAAAGGTTTCTTCATTCAACCGACAGTGTTTGCCGATGCCGATCCAAACGCGCGCATTATGCAAGAAGAAATTTTCGGCCCGGTTGTGGCCTTTGCGAAAGCAAAAGATTTCGATCATGCGCTGGAAATCGCCAACAATACGGAATATGGCTTAACCGGCGCTGTCATCTCCCGCAACCGCGCTAACCTCGAAAAAGCGCGTGAAGAATTCCATGTCGGCAACCTTTACTTCAACCGCGGCTGCACAGGCGCGATTGTTGGCTACCAGCCATTCGGCGGCTTCAACATGTCTGGTACCGACTCGAAAGCAGGCGGTCCTGACTACTTAATTTTGCATATGCAAGCGAAAACGGTATCGGAAATGTTTTAAATGGAAAACCCTCTCTGCGCTGGCAGGGAGGGTTTTTTGTTGGCAAGTTTTCTTAAATTTTCCGGTGGATTATCATAAATATTGGGGGAGCGATAAAATGTTGCGGGGATTTGTTATAAAAAAATGATAACCGCTTCCACATTTTTATTGATTCTAACGTTACGTGAAGATTTATGATCGTGCCAGAAGGGGGTGAGAACGATGAAAAAGGTATATTCAATCGGCGAGTTTGCGAAAAAAACGGGCCAAACAATACGGACGCTTCACTATTATGACGAAATAGGGATTTTGAAGCCGTCGCATGTATCGAGCTCTGGACGCCGATTTTACAGTGAAGATGAGATCATTACATTACAAAAGATTGTGGCCTTGAAGTTTCTTGGCTTTTCCCTTGAAGAAATTAAACGTTTTATGCAAGAAGAGAAATGGGATTTAAAAGAATCACTTGCTTTTCAAAAAAAACTTTTGCTGCAAAAGCGTGAACATATTGACCGTGTCATAAAGGCAGTGACACATGCCCAGCACCTTGCCGAAGAACAAGAGAAAATAGATCCGAATATATTTAGTTTGCTTATTAACTCCATCCAAATGGAGAATCAACAGAAAGAATGGCTGAAACAATTTATGCCGGATGAAACGGTGGAAAAAATATTTGACATTAGCGAAGAAAAACAGCTGGAATACGCGAAGAAGCTGCTTGGAATTTTCGAAAAGCTAAAAGAGTGCTATGGAAAAGATCCGAGCGATAACGATGTGCAATCGTTAATAGAAAAACTTTTCTCTATCGCAAAAGGCGTTGCAAAAGAAGTTTTTGATGAAGATTTATCACGATTTCATTGGAAAGAGGATGAACTTGCAGAAGAGCCTATGCTGTTCCCATCTCCTTTTTCCAAAGAAGAAGAGGAATGGGTGGCAAAAGCGGTGGAAATATTTCTAGAGAAAGAAGGAGTAGATTTGCGTGAAGAAGAATCATAGCATGCCTTTAGACAATTGGAAGCCTTTCTGGGAGTTAATCAAGAGCACGAATCCGCCAAAATGGATTTTTGTTACTGCTATTATTCTTAGTTTGATTGAGACAGGGGTTGGGCTCATTGTCCCGTGGTTTACTAAATCGCTTGTTGACCAGATTGCTGCATCTGCGATAGAACCATCCATCATTATTTTACTTGCTGCTTCATTTATTGCGCAAACGATCACTTCCGGCTTTTCTTACTACTTCCTCACTTATATTGGGGAATATGTGGTGGCGGCGATTCGTAAAAAGCTTTGGAATCAAGTTTTATTATTGCCTGTCCCTTTTTTTGATAAGCACCAATCTGGAGAGACGATGAGCCGGATCACTCAGGATACCAACACGGTGAAAATGCTGATCACTCAACATTTAGTTACGTTTCTGACCGGATTTATTTCAGTTGCAGGGGCTGTTAGCATCCTGCTTATTATCGACTGGAAAATGACCCTTATGATGATGACGGCTGTCCCAGTTTCCATCCTGATTCTCTGGCCGCTTGGGCAAAAAATGTACAAAATTTCAAAAGCTACCCAAGATGAAATGGCCAGTTTTTCAGCCAATCTTGGCAGAGTGTTATCCGATATTCGTCTTGTTAAAGCTTATTGCGCGGAGAAAGAGGAGCAAAAAAACGGGGAACTAGGGATTTTTCATTTGTTTCAATTTGGGCTGAAAGAAGCGAGAATCCAAGCTGTCATTTCCCCGTTTATGACATTTGTGATGATGCTCGTTTTAGTCGTTTTAATCGGTTATGGCGGCGTCCGTGTTGCCTCAGGCACGCTTTCGTCCGGTTCGCTTGTCGCCATCATTATCTACATGGTTCAAATTGTTGTTCCGTTTAGTCAGATGGCTGCATTTTTCACTTCATTTCAAAAAGCGATGGGCGCAACAGAGCGAATCCAGCGCATTTTATCCTTAGAGAGAGAACCAAGCGGCAGTTTGCCTGCGGTGCCAAACCATAAGCAAGACATCCATTTTCGCAATGTTTCCTTTTCTTATAAAAAGGGAGAGCCTGTCCTCAAACAAATAACGCTCACTATTCCTTCCGGAAAAACCACAGCTATCGTTGGTCCGAGCGGCAGTGGAAAAACGACATTGTTTGCTTTGCTAGAGCGGTTTTACACCCCAGATGAAGGCGAAATATTGTTTGGGGAAACTAATATTGAAGATTTTCATTTACATTCGTGGCGCAGCCAAATCAGTTATGTCTCCCAAGAAAGCCCAATGATGTCAGGAACGATACGCGACAACATTTGCTATGGGCTAAATAGAGACGTGTCCGATGAAGAGATAGAACGGGCAGCCAAACTGGCAAATGCCGCGGAATTTATCGAGCGGCTTCCAAACCGATATTTGACGGAAGTCGGGGAACGGGGAATCAAATTGTCAGGCGGACAGCGGCAGAGAATCGCCATTGCCCGCGCTCTTATCCGCAATCCAAAAATTCTTCTCCTTGACGAAGCAACCTCAAACCTGGACAGTTCATCGGAAGTGCTTGTTCAAAAGGCCCTGCAGCGGCTGATGGAAGGAAGAACAACACTTGTCATTGCTCATCGCCTCTCAACCGTTGTTAACGCAGACCAAATCGTTGTTTTAGAGAATGGAACCATCACTGGGGTCGGAACACATAACGAATTGCTGCAAACCCATCCGCTCTACCGAGAACTGGCCGAACAACAACTGCAAACCATATTGGAGCAACCATAAAAAGGAGGACGGGTGCGGCTTCCATGTTAAACACTTTTATACTCAAGTCTTCTTCTGCCACTTTACTGCAAGATGTTCAATTTTTACTCTCATTGCTAAGCAATGCAATGGATAATCCATTGCATTCTCCCGCTGCATCATTTGCAAAAAAAGATTCCGAATCATTTCCTGGAATATGGTGATCAAGCCAAGAGATCGCAATGAAGTGATTTAATGAACCTATCGAGGCTTCCTCCTTTTTGAAAAAGTTTAAAAGCGCGGATTGGCCCTTCTCTGTTGCTATAGGGAGGGGCTTTTTTATGTTATGGCGTAAAACACTATTTTGTGCTCATACTCCGCCAAAAATGGCGGGGTTCCGCCACAAGTTGGTGGTGAAAAAATGATCGTTTTGATTTACATTTATAGTATAGGAATCATAAAAAAACGAACAAGGGAGGGGATTTTATGTTCAAAAAAGGTTATTTATCTATTCTTTCGCTAGTTATGGGATTCACTTTCTTCTCAACTAATATTTTTGCAGCTACTGATATCGTTGATAATGATGCTTTAAGCAGTGCCCCTGGATACTCTGAACAAAAGGGAAATTGGACCTACAAGACAGGTTCTGGATACTACAATGATTATCGGATCGTTTCAGCAACCGTTAATGGCTTTGATACTGATTATGCGTATATTTGGAGATTTTATGCACACGACAAAAATGCCGCTCATTATGTCTACTTAAACAATAAAGATTTTACAAATCCAAGAACAGCTTATCAAATAGATGAGTTTGGTGGTATTGTTTATATTAACCAAAATACAGCACCTGGTGGTTGGAATTTTCTTAAAACCCATAAAGAGTGGAATCATATGATTGTAATTAACACATCTTTAACTACCAAGTTAGGAAATGTGGGAGCAGATGCTACAAAAATTACTTATTAATTAGGGGTGAGTGCTTTGAAGGAAAAATTTTTGATTGCTGGAGTTGCTAGTGTGGTATTAGCCGTTTCATTGGTGGTATATAATGGTACAGATATTGCTGGAAACCAAGACAACGTGGCTCGGGCAAGCGCAAATATTCAAAAAGTAAAAGTGCAAAATACAAGTGAACAAAAAACTAAACTTCAAACCTTGATGTTAAATTCTATTGACCATTATAAAACTGCAAAAGGATCGTTTGAATATTTTAGTGAATCAGGTAAGTTCCATATCATTGTAGATTATCAAACAGATCTTTCTGACAGCCCCAAATCTTATGAAAAAGTGCGAGGGCTGGCTACAGAAAATAATAATGGTATAACTACTGCAGCTGAACCAGGCTATGAAGTGAGTGTATATGATGGAGAAAATTTGATTAATTACAATAGTGGTTCTAGTGATTATCAAACGAATAGTGTTACTAAAAGCAATATTCCTACAAAAGTTGTAGTAAAAGTGGGAAAAGTAAGCGAAAAGGAACGTAATTATTTAAAAAACGCAAGCATCCATGAACGGATTACTACAGTAGATGGAGAAAAAGCCTACATACACAGAATAGATCCGTCCTATATGGGGATAGCGAAGACTTCTTTATTTCCAGAAGATATAGCAATGGGATTTTTAGCAGATGATACACTATGGGATATTACAGGGCAGGAAAATATAGCAGGAGTCAAGACGGTAGTAATAGAAGGTAAACTGAATAGTGAGTATTCAAAACGATATAACGCAAAAACTTTCAAATTAAATATAGAGCCAAACACTGGAATAATGATACAAATGGAGGTTTTTGATTCTTCAGGCACCATTAAAGAATCAATAAAAACAAAAAATATTGAAATTAATAAAAGTTTAGATACTAAGTTATTCAAAAGTTTTTAACAATTCTGTTTCATGAAAGCCCATTATAAAATTAATCAAGTAGGTGGATCGTATTGTAAGGTATGGGTTTTTTAACTCAAATGAGATGCACATCCAAGCAAAAATAGCGTATGAATGGTTAAAACCTAAGGGCCTCTTTGCAAATGGCAAAGGGGTTTTGTCGATATGGAGAAGGAATTTTACAAATTTTATTTTGATTTATCTATTTGGAAATATTTATATTAATATATTGAAAAATTATGAAAAAAGAAACGATGAAGATGGAATGGAAGAGATTTCCGAATCATCTTTTTCTGTGCCGTCTTGAAAAGAAGCGGTATGGATATCAATAGAAGGACACGCAAAACAAAGCGATTTTTTCGGCCGCTTAGCTGGTGTGCATTATCAGATGCAGATGCTTTCTGAAAACGTGAAGACAAGCGGACGAATTGCAGCGGCTGTAGAACTGCTGATGCTGGCTGGAGATATATACTCGATGACCTCATGGATCAAGACAGCTTGGAAACCTCGTGGAGCAAAGCACCTCTTACAACCTCACTTCATATGGCCACCGGATTATTGTTAGCAGGACAAAAAGCTATTGCGGATTTGCCTATCGATGATGATAAAAAAGCAAAGGCACAGTCATATATTTATCTCGGTTGCTTCAAAGTTTAAATGGGCAGCATATGGATGTCACAAATGGGCATACAGACAGAAGCGGAGTATATAGAAATGGTGAAGAAAAAATCGGGTTCTCTAGTAGCCAGGGCGTGTTTCGTCGGAACTGCATTGGCAGGCGCTGAAAAAAACACTGTCATCATTGAAAAGTATGCCAATGATATCGGAATCGCTGCGCAAATCGACAATGATATCGATGCGTTGTATCGTTGGGATGAGAAGAACGACATCAAAGCAAAGAAGAAGTCGCTTCCGGTATTGTACATGCTGGCAAGTAAACGGGATAACTTATTGAAACAGTATTTTAGCAATCATATTGATTACAATGAGCTTTATGCCCAAAAGGAAAAAGTGATTCAGCAAATGGAACAGGAAGGAGCGTTTTATTATGCTAAAGTGATGAGCCAGATTTACAAGGAAAAGGCTTTGCAAGAAATCGAGAAACTGGATGTAGACGATAGGTACAAATCCGTACTGAAAACAATTATTTTGTAATGTTGGAGGGAGATCTGCAATGCAAGAAATCATTCGCTTTTTAGTAGAACATCCAGAAGTCATTGAAAAATTACAAAATGGTACGGTGAGCTTGATAGGTTTAAGTGAGTTAGAGGTAAAAGCGGTTGTAAAGGTATTTAGTGAATCGACGGAGCCGCTTGGATATTGGAAGTAGATAACGATGAATCGAACAGTCATTGCGATGATTGTTGCTTTGATTGTAGCGCTATATTTAACCATTTTAAATGTTAGGCATCCATTGATTGGTATGGATGTAGTAGAAAACAAGAATGGTGATATTATTGTTAACGATATTTACGAGTTTGGTTGGGCAAAAAAACATGGTATTCATATTAATGATCAAGTGCTGAAAGTGGATGGAAAGCCTCCGCTCTCCCATTTTACTGTCCGGGAATACAAAACAATTGAACAAGCGAAAACAATAACGATTCAGAGAGAAAATCAAATCCAAACATTGAAGGTTGACTATAAATCGCATGGAACGGAACAATGGCTGTATTATATTGCCTTACCGGCGGGTTTTTTTCTATTCGCTATTAGTTTAAGCATTTTTTTGCTTCGTCTGCGGCCGAATGACAAATCGGCAACCGTGCTTATTTGCTTTTTATTATTGATAGGGATTTGTTATATAAGTGCCAGCTTATCAGCGAAATATGCACCGTTTGGGCGGCAAATGTTTAACGGTATATTTTTAATATTGCCTGCCGTCTTTTTGAATTTTGTTTATCATTATTTTGAAAAAGAAAAGAAAGTATGGTTTGCGAAAAAAATTGTCTTTTCCCTTTATGGGTTTAACTTTGTGATGTTTATTATTTCACTGATGTCTATATCGTTTCGTTTGATCAGTGAAGCGGAAGTGCTATTGACGACATTTTTTATCAACATGGTTATCATTCTCGCTTTGTTAGGGAAAGGATTCGTTTATCTTAAAAAAGATGAACAGCAAAATACGGTCAAAGGTTTGCTTTTCGCAATTGGGCTATCTGCCGCACCATTTGTTTTATTTTATAGTCTCCCGGTTCTAATCATTGGAAAATGGGTACTGCCAGCTGAATTAACCGTTACTTCGCTTTTTGTGTTGCCCTCCGTCTTTCTTTATTTGATTTGTACGGATCGGCTATTTCGATTGCAGTTTTCCATCAATCACTTTGTATACTATGCTTTTTTATCATTACTTCCAGCTTTTCTTTTGACATTGCTTTATGCCAAATTTGTTCATGAAGCAAGGAGATTTGCTGAACTCACTTTATTGTTTTTACTGATTTATGTAATCAATATCCTTGTTCTCTATTCAAAAGGATATTTTGATCGAACATTAAGAGCAAAGTTATATGCACAAAAAAATTTTTATCAAGAAAGTATATATCGGATCGGTGAAACGTTAAAAAAACAGAAAAACATGCAAGAAGTGATCCGATGCATGGAAAAAGAAGTGAGGGAAGTATTAGATATAGAGAATCTGGCTTTTGTACAATTGGCGGTCCAAAATAGGCAAGCCCCTTTTCATTGCGATGAAAAAGAGTGGATGAAGTTAATCAAAAAGATGGATGGTCAACCACTTTCGATTGGAAAAATGATTGAAAATAAGCGTTTGTTTGCGGTTTTTGTAGGCTCATTCCGACAAAGTCCTTTACTATTGATAGGAAAAAAGAAACATCCCATTCCATTTCGGGCAGAACAAAAAGATTGGTTATCCACCATTGTCTATTATGCCAGTATCACGATTGAAAATATGTTAAAAGTAGAGGATTTCATCAAAGAGTTAGACAGCTTAAAGGAAAGAAGCCATTCTGTTTGGCTCACTCGTTTGATCTTTCAATGGTCGGAAAAGGAAAGAAGAAAGTTAGCCATTGACTTGCACGATACGATTCTTCAAGATTTAATTGTTTTAAAACGAAAAGTGGAGAGCTTGCGCTTTCAAAATATGCGTATGGAAGAAATGAAAAAGCAGCTAAACGACATCGAAGAAGAAATCGTAGATATGATTGATGTAACAAGAGAAACGTGCCATGAATTAAGACCGCCGTTTTTGGAACAAGTCGGATTAAGAGAAGCATTAGCCGAATTAATCAGAAGATTTCATTTGCGTTCAAATATCAAAGTGGAGTGGAATATTCATGTATCAACCAAATTAGATGAAGAACGAGAACTTGCAATATATCGGATGATCCAAGAATTATTAAACAATGCGCTGAAACATTCGCAGGCATCGTATATTCAACTAACATTGGAGACTCAAAATGAGGAAGTTCAACTTCATTATATTGACAATGGTATAGGTATAGACATGAAAAAATTAAATCATTGTGATGGAAAGCTTGGTTTGTTTGGCATAAAAGAGCGTGTGCAAGGTTTAGGTGGAACATGCGAGATGACATCACAACTTGGCGAGGGGCTAGATATACGGATCACCATTCCATTATAAGCATAGGAAGGAGAGAAATGACTAGATGATTCACATTTTGGTTGTCGATGATCATCGCCTTGTTGGTGAAGGGACAAAGAATATGCTCGAGAGCGAACAAGATTTTCAAGTAGAACTTGTTACATCTGGCACAGAAGCGGAACAGATGATGGAACAACGTACATATGATGTGTTTTTGCTTGATTGGCGTATGCCGGATATGAGCGGTATCGAATTAAGCAGGCGGATTCTCCAAAAACAGCCAAATGCGAAAATTGTCATATATACCGGGTATGATGTCGCTCCTTTTTTTAATTATTTAATTGAATCAGGCATTACAGGCTTTGTCAGCAAAACGGCAACAAGCGAACAATTGATAACAGTGATTCGCTGTGCGCTGAGAGACGAAGCGGTTATCCCTGTGCATTTATTGCGCCAACTGCATCTTCGTGAAGTTAAGGCCAAGATGGCAGAAAATGCAGAACATGTTGCGCTGAGCCAGCTCGAGCAAGAAATATTAATGGAAGTCGCCAACGGTTTATGTAATAAAGACATTGCCAAAAAACATCACATAAGCCAACGAAGCGTGGAAAGACACTTATCGCGCATCTTCACAAAGCTGCATGTATCTTCGAGGGTAGAAGCCGTGGAAAAAGCAAAACAATTAGGGCTCATTCCAGAGTTTCATATGTTGTTAACGCCTTCATCGGATCGGTGAGGGCGTTTTCTTTTTTGGGAGTCCTCCATCTCGTGTCGGTATTCCGCCAAAAAATGGCGGGGTTCCGACACGATGTTGGCGTGAAAAGGAAAGAAATTGGATGTACAATTGAGATAAGAAAAAACGGTGTGCCGGATAAAAGGACGTATTAAACATTTTTGTTGATGATGCTGGAGAGAGAGGCTTTTATAAATATTCCAACAAACGGATTGTTTATCACCGAAAAACAATGAAAAGTTCACGTAAAAAGGAGTTGAAAAGCACAGTGATCATAGAAGTAGAAGATTTAGTTGTAGAGTACAAAGGTGTGCAAGTGGTAGATCATGTTAGTTTTTCTGTCGAAGAAGGAGAAATTTTTGGGATGATTGGTCCGAATGGAGCAGGAAAGACTACGACGATTGAATGCATTGAGGGAATAAGAGAAAATTATTCCGGGAGCATTCGTGTCTTGGGGCTAAATCCGAAAGTTGACAGGAAGAAGCTGTACAATCTGATAGGGGTTCAACTACAAGAAACTTCATATCAGGATAAAATTAAGGTGTGGGAAATTTGTAAGATGTTCTCCTCTTTCTATGCAAACCCTTTACCGTATGAGAGTTTGTTGAATGATTTCGGCCTCTATGACAAAGTTAACTCATACGTATCTAAGTTGTCTGGTGGCCAAAGACAAAAGTTAGCGATTATCCTTGCTTTGATAGCAAATCCAAAAATTATCTTTTTAGATGAGCTTTCAACTGGTCTGGATCCTCAAGCGAGGCGTTCTATGTGGGAGTTGATAAAGGGGCTGCAAAAGGATGGAAAAACTATCTACATGACAACACACTTTATGGATGAGGCAGAATACCTATGTAATCGTATCGCAATTATGGACAAAGGCAAAGTTGTGGCGGTTGATACAGTGGAGAACCTTATTAAAAGGTTCGGATTAGAAGAAACGGTTGTATTTAAGGCGGATGAACTGAATATGGATGAAATAGAAAGAATTGCAGGAGTTACTAGTCTTGAGAGAAGAGGTCCAGAAGTTTGTGTTAAAGGAAGAGAGATTAATTTTGTTAATAATATTTTGAATTATTTGGGTAATAATCAAATTAGATATAGAGACCTGAAGGTGATTCAGCCGTCTCTTGAAGATGTTTTTCTTAAAATAACAGCTGAAAAATCGGAGGGAATGTAATGAAAATGTTATATAACATTACATATATTGAGTTCAAATTGTTCTTAAGGACATTTGTGAACGTCTTTTTCTCTCTAGTTTTTCCATCGATGCTGCTTCTTATCTTTGGGGGAATCTACGGTAATGAGCCATCCGACATGTTTCAAGGACATGGAACTGTTGATGTTTCCGTTCCAGCATATATAGCAATGATTATTGCAGTGACTGGGATTATGAGTTTGCCCTTGTCGGTGAGCGGTTATCGTGAAAGGAAAATTCTCAAGCGGCTGAAAGCAACTCCAATTAATCCTTTTTACATTCTCCTATCCCAAATTCTAGTCAATTTCATTATGACAGTGTTGGGAATGGTTATATTGTTTCTTGTTGGTAAAATAGTGTTTGAATTGGATTTTATGGGAGAGTTTTTTGATTGTTAGTCGCATTTATCCTATCCACCTTAAGTATTTTTTCCATTGGGTTTGCTATTGCTAGTTTTTCTCCAAATATGAAATTTGCCACGGTTATCGCAAATATCGTGTATTTTCCCATGCTTTTTCTAACAGGGGCCACAGTGCCTCTAGAAATTATGCCAAAATTAATGGTTAATATTTCTAAAGCAATTCCACTTACCTATGCTGTGGAGCTACTTAAGGGTGTTTGGCTGGGCAAGGATTTATCTGAGTTTTCGAAAGAAATTTTAGTTCTATGCGGTATTTTGGCCGTATGTACAACTATTTCTGTCAAAAAGTTCAAATGGGAGTAAATTTATAGGAAACAGATTATTAGTAGGAGGCTTTTCTATGCAAGAAGAAAGGCTTAGTTTACCTGAAGAATTTTTTCTCTTAGCATTTATTCAGAAGTCAGGATATTTCAAGAGGAAAATATTTCAATCAATGGAATTCTATACGACTGCCTCTTGTGTTATGGAACTATTTTATAGAGGAATGTTAATGGAAAAAGACCAAAAACTAGTGTTAGTTGAGTCAAAAAGGACTGGATTAGAATTTCTGGATGCGATATTGGATATATTTTTCAAACAAAATAAAAATAAAAGCTTGCTCCATTGGATGATTAACCTTCCTACTAGAGGGCTGCGTACAAGGCATCGTATTGCTAATCACTTAGTTCAAAAAAAAAAATTCTGAAGCCCGTGAGGAAACGATTCCTTTATATAATTCCTGTTAAGAGTTTATTAGAAGTGAAATCTGAAATAAGGGAGGAAATTTTTGAGAGGATGCGAGAAAAACTCTTAAGATGCGCCCTGATGAATGAACAGACGCTAGGTTTAGCACTCTTAATGAAACAGGCTGGAGTATTAAGGCGTTATTTTCCAGAACAGGATGTTTCAAAGATTGAGTATACATTTTTTTAGCCGTTTCTTTCCGTTGATCATGCTCCCTGATTCGTTCATATTAGAAGAATCCGACCTTTTTTAGTAGGAGCAGCTGCCGGTGTTGTTTTAATGCCAACTTTACCGGAATCAGCGAATTCCGCTGATCGGTTGGGAGGAGCGCAGATGACATTTTTGATATGGCCCATCTCTTAGGGATGGTCCGTGGGCCAATTGCAGGGAGGCCGATTTGTTAAGTATGATGGTGTTGCAAAACTAGAGTAAAAACTCGAAGTTATGCATAAGGATGCAA
>ERZ1673777.31-NODE-31-length-40130-cov-14.443219_pt1 | contig 40130 bp, 44 predicted proteins | sample MGYA00580138_ERZ1673777 | MGnify/ENA primary metagenome ERZ1673777 (study PRJEB41219, sample SAMN04549618) | soil metagenome | isolation source: soil | place: USA: South Carolina, Cape Romain NWR | collected 2009-05-18 ... | reverse complement strand
AGCTCTGCACGTTTTCCTTGCAGAACTCTGTATTTTTATTTTGCAATAAACAAGCAAGCGGATGCTCCGACTGTTTTTCAATGGCTGCGGCGATTTTTAACAATTCCTTTTCATCCAAGTCGCTAAATGAATAAATATCAGCCACTTCCGGTATCCCTGTCGTTAACGTTCCTGTTTTATCAAATGCAATTGCCGATATCTTTCCGATTTCTTCCAAATACACCCCGCCTTTAATCAGCACCCCTTGCCGCGCCGCTTGCCCAATGGCAGTTACGATCGCTACCGGCGTGCTTATGACAAGCGCGCACGGACAGCCGACAACAAGCACCGTTAAGCCGCGGTAAACCCATGTCAGCCATTCTCCGCCAAGCCACAGCGGCGGCACAGTGGCAACAAACAAGGCGATCAGCATAATCGTTGGTGTATAGTAGCGGGCAAAGCGGTCGACAAACTGCTGGGTTGGCGCCCGCTCGGCCTGCGCTTCTTCGACAAGATGAATGATTTTCGCAATCGTTGTGTCTTCTACGCGCTTTGTCACCCGTACTTCAAGGGCGCCATCTTCGTTCATCGTTCCCGCATATACTTCATCGCCGACGGTTTTGGCGACTGGCATCGATTCGCCGGTAATCGCCGCTTCGTTAACCAACGACTCCCCGCGAAGCACAACGCCGTCCATCGCGATTTTTTGCCCCGGCTTCACAAGAATCGTATCGCCGACAACGACATCTTCCACATCCACTTCATACTCTTTGCCATCCCGAAGCACGGTCGCTTTTTTCGGAGCGATATCCATGAGCCGCTGAAGCGAACGGCGCGCCGTATCCATGGAATAGCGCTCGAGCGCTTCACTGATCGCAAACAGGAAGACGACAACCGCTCCTTCTTTCCATTCTCCGATGCACGCCGCCCCAATGACAGCGATCATCATTAAAGTGTTCATATCAAATTGAAGCCGCACAAGATTGGCAAGTCCTGTTTTTAATAAAGAATAACCGCCAATGATGATGCTTGCCGCAAATAACAAAATGGTGGCAATATGCCGTTCCCCCATCGCATAAGCAGACACGTAGCCGGCAAGAAGAAAGAAAGCCGATATCAGCGCGATGACGTTTGTTTTCTTTTTCCAAAACGGTTCTGCCTTTTGGTCTTTTCGCTCCGTTTCCGGAATAACGGCAATCCTGTCAAACGCTCCCGCTTTTTCAAGTTCTTCGATCGACGCTTCGCCGATGACCGTCAGTTTCGCCGCGCCGAAATTGACTTTGGCATCTTTCACCGTCGCAATCGCCTTCACATTTTTTTCAAACGTTGCTGCGCAATTGGCGCATGAAAGTCCTTGAAGACGGTACACTTGTTTATTTTCCATCGCTTTCTTCCCCCTCTTTGCTGTGGACAAGCGCTAAAGCAACAAGCTGTTCGACATGGTCGTCTTTCAACGAATAAAACACCAGTTTTCCTTCTTTGCGATGCTTGGCAATGCCCATATCGCGCAAAAGCCGCAAATGGTGAGAAGCGGTCGCGACCGTGCAGCCGATAATCGTCGCAACATCACAGACGCAAAGCTCCTTTTCAAGCATTAACGCATACGTAATTTTTAAGCGCGTCGCATCGGCGAGCGCTTTAAATAGCTGTTCCACCCCGTTAATTTCATTGATGCGCTGCCGGACAGCATCCACTTTTTCTTCATTAATGGAAAATACTTCACATACATCATTTGCCATTTTGCCACCTTCATTCAAATATTTGTTTGAATATAGTATATTCTTTCTGAATCAACGTGTCAATTTATTCAAACAACCATTTGAATATTTTTCAATTAAAAAAGGGAATCATTGCGATTCCCTTCTATTACTCCACACCCCCGCGGGCTTTTTCAAGCAGATGATGATCGTTGAGCCACTTTTCGACATGCGTATATGTTTCTTTCCACGACAGAATAAAAGTATCACCATCGCTTTGCAAAAACTCGATATCCACCGCCCTTACTACTTTGGGGCTATCTAGCATTGTGCTTGCCGATTCTTCCATTAAATCAGCTTTTAACGCTTCCACAAATGAATCAATTTGCTGCGGCTCAATGATCGTCAATGTTTTATCGCCTGTCTCTAGATGGCGGAAGGTGACTTGGCGAATCGGCGAATATCCTTGATCGCGGAGCAATAAATAATAATTTTTCTTATACTCTTTTGATTCTAAAATCGGTTTATAATAGGAAAAATACGCTTTGCTTGGCACATTATACTGGCGGATCATCCGTTTGCCATCTTTTAGCACATAGCCGATCACCACTTGCCGCTGATCGGTTAACCGCGACGGTCTTGGCTGGTCTTTGATTAACTGCCGGTGAAATGCATAGACGGCGCGAATGTTCCCTTTTTCCTTTAAAAACTGGTTTTCTTGCTCAAACGACATGTACGAACGTTCGCCATTGTTAATAAAATCATAGACGGAACTGCCAAAATAGACTTGGCGGACATCCTCAAGCGCTGGCAGCCGTTTTTCATATCCGGTGATATCAAGATGAAGCAAAAAGCCAATGGCCACCATCGCAGCGGCAAAATAAACATATCCTTTCCATTTATAAAAAACGCGCCACGTTTTCTCAATAACCATTTCAGCAATGAAAAAGCCCAACAATGAGAATGTGATATATCCGAACAAAATCCAAGCAAACTGATTTTGTGTAACACCGAAATAAAAACCGCCGAGAAGCATGGTGCAAAAAGCGACGCCGTACTTAAAGAGCGGGCGGAGCACCGGAAACGCCAGCGCCTGTGTCGCCGCTTCGCTAGGCCGTTTTTGGTACAGCCAAATCGCGAAAATAAGGAACAAAATGATCAAAAAAAGATACACAAGCGATTCCCCTGCTGTCAACGATTCTACACTGAGATTGAAATAGCGGTAAAAAGGTACGATTTCCTCTAAATTTTTTGATAAATAATAATCGGCCGAGAAACCAACTAATAAAAACGAAGTATTGGTCAATAACAAAACCGTGATGCTTGCCGGGAATAAAAACAAAATGTAAGTAAAGACGATTTGCAATGTCGACATGCCTGTCACCATGCCGACAAAAACAGAAGCGGCAAAAACAAACAGTTCCATAACGATCGTTTCCCACATCCAGCGGATGATGTCCCCAATCGTCAGCGGCACGGAAAGGCTTAATCCGTAGCGGCAAACGATGACAAGCAATGTAATAAGCACGATTGGCCCAATAATAAGCAACATTCCAAACACGGCCTGCTGGCAAAACAGCTCGGCCCGCTGGACAGGCAAACTATGCATAAAATCAGATGATTGTTTTCCTTGCATATAACGAAATAACAGTGCGGCCAATAACACTGGCAACGTAAAAACGATCATCGTTTGAAACGGTGCGGAAATGCTGTATAAGCTTTCCCATTCCGGATAGTGTCCACTGTCTTCCTGCTGGGAGTAAGCCATCAATAATTGCAGCGGAATGGCGGCAAACCACAGCAAGAAATGCACGATGCCTATCCAGCTGACGCTGCGAAGATTTTGCACTAAAATCCCGCGATTAAACGATAATATTTTCAATGGCATAGCCGGCATCCCCCATTTCGTAAATGAAAATTTCTTCGAGCGTAAGCGGCAAGATATCAAAAATAAGCGGCTGGAACGGCTGAATATGGGAAATAATTTCTTGCTTTTCGCCGCGCACAATAAGAAGCAGGACGCTGCCGCGCTCCTCTTTGTAAACGATATTAAGCTGCTCGGCAAATTGCTTTGGAATTCCATTGCGAAAAGCAACTTGAATTTTATGGATATCGGTTTTCATCACATCCAGTTCTTTTTCAAACAGCATTTCACCGCTGTGTAAAACGCCGATGCAGTCGCAAAGATCTTCCATCTCCCGCAGGTTATGCGAAGAAATGACCACTGTCATTTCCCGCTCAGCAACTTCTTGAACAATAATGTTTTTTACTTTTTGCCGAATGACGGCATCGAGTCCATCCAGCGGCTCATCCATGATAAGCACGTCCGGCATTGTGGAAAAGGCGAGCCAAAACGCGGCCTGGCGCTGCATTCCCTTCGAAAACTGATGAATTTTTTTGCGCGGGTCAAGCAAAAATAGTTCTTGTAATTTCGTAAACCGCTCCCGATGAAAGGACGGATAGATGCTTTCGTAGAACGCAGCCATTTGCTCGATTGTCGTGTTCGGAAAAAAGTATACGTGATCCGGCAAAAACAAGATTCGCTGTTTTATTCTTGGATTTTCCCATACCTCTTCCCCGTCAATGAGCACCGTGCCGTGATCAGGACGAATAATCCCGGCCATCATCTTCAGCAATGTCGTTTTCCCGGCGCCATTGGAGCCAAGCAGTCCGTAAATTCTTCCTTTTTGCACCGTCATATTCACTCCGTGAACCGCTTGAAAACGGTCAAACGTTTTTGTGACATTCGTCAAATGAATCATTTGTTTTTCCTCCTCTCTCCCCTTGTTCCGCTTGTTCGATCCATTGCAGCACTTCTTCTTTTGCCACCCCTAAAAAAAGCGCTTCAGCAGCCAGACGGACGATATCGCGGCGAATCACTTCGATTTTTTCCTCGCTTGCTGTTTTTGGCTGCGGAGAAACGAAGTTGCCCTTTCCCGGAATCGAATAAATAAACCCTTGGTGTTCTAATTCCCGATACGCTTTTTGAATTGTGTTCGGGTTGATCGTCAACTGTTTGGCAAGCATGCGCACCGATGGCAGCTGTTCATTGGGTTTCCATATTTCGTGGATGATCATTTCTTTCATTTTTTCGACAAGCTGTTCGTAAATCGGCTGGCGGCTGCGGAAATCTAGCTCAAACATACCCCCTCCTCCTTTCATTATCTGTACCAACCGTACTATTAATAATAGTACACTTGTAACAGATAAACTGCAAGTGCTTTTTATAAAAAAATGTAACGCAAGGCATGATATTCCTTGCGTTACGAATATGTCTGCACAAACAGACCGTCGCCTTCCAGCCATTCAGCAATAAAGACATCCTGATGCGATGTCACGCCATAGGCACGCAATTGCTCATTAAGCCATTGTTCATCTTTGCCAAGTTCCTGCAATTCGTCACGAAGCAGCTCGCCATCGCGGATAAGCGTTACCGGAACATGGACAGGATGCGGCGGCAATTGAAAATCTTCCCGCGTCGTTTTTTGATATTTTGCTTTTTTCAGGACGCTGATTGTTCCGTTTGTCTCTAAATAGCAAAAAGCGACCTCCCGCAGTGAAAACGTTTCGTTTTGCCGCAGCAGGCTTTGCAGCTGATTGAGCGTCATCCGGCTTTTTTTCAATGCTTTATCATCAATGATTCCATTGCGGATTAATACCGTCGGCTCTCCTTCGCTAAAGCGCCGGAACGAGAGATATTTTTGACTCATGTATTCGACAAGCAACAATAGCGCTCCCCATAATGATATCGAATAGACGATATACCACAGATGGATATGGTTATCATATAGAGCGTTTCCTAACAGTTCTCCTAATACGAGCGCCGAAATAAATGTAAATGGGCTTATTTGATGGATCAGTTTTTTACCTGCCACTTTTACAACAAGAAATAACAGTATAAATCCTGTCACAAGCTCCACTGTTAAATGCAGCCATTTCATTTATTGCCACCCTCCTGGTTGCGGTTCGCTAGTTTCATTATGAGCGTCAATGTGCTAAATTATGTCATGGCTAAATTTTTTCCACCAGAAAGGAAAAATGGTCGGGCGGACGCCACTCTTTTTTCAACGATAAAAACTATTTTTCCGATCCATTCTTGCCGTATAATAATATAATGTGGAACTTTCGCGGATAGGAGATATTGTATGGGTGCTTATATCAACCAGCACGTGTTAAACAATTTGTTTTATATTTTGGTGAGCGTGTTTGTTTTTTACTTTATTTATGATCATGGCGAGATATTTAAAAAGCGAACATCCTATAGAAACGCCCTTCTGACTGCCTGCATGGGGTTTCCCATCATTTTATGCATGAAGTTTCCTATTTATATTGATGAACAGTGCGTCCATGATTTCCGCCAAATTCCTTTTCTGATCGGCACGCTGTACGGCGGGGGGATCGTTGGCTTTATTTTGCTGCTGATTTTATTGGCTGCTCGTTCTCTGATTTACGGGTTTGAATATATTACGGCAATTGTGTATATGACGATGTTGATTGCCACAGCTCTCATGGCGCCAACCTTCCATGCATTAAAACGTTCCAACAAGCTGTCGATGTCAGTCTGGCTGACCTTTTTTCTGGCGGTTCTCGTCACGCTTCTCGCCATCATCATCGCTGATTTTCCTGTGACGCATTCTTATATTGTTTATTTCATTTTGCTTCCTCCGATTGGGATGCTGTTTATCGTGTACATTATTGAAACATTAAAAGAGGCAATGATCATGCGCTCCAAACTTGTTAAAATCGAGAAAATGGAAGTGGTCAGCCAGCTCGCCGCCAGCATTTCGCATGAAATTCGCAATCCATTAACCGTTGTTAAAGGATTTATTCAATTATTAAAAACCCCTTCACTTCCGCAAAATACAAAAGACCGATACATTCAAATCGCTTTAGATGAAATTAACCGGGCGGAAGCGATTATTAACGATTATTTAACATTTGCCAAACCAACATCTGACAAAGTGGAATGCCTCATGGTCAATGAAGAATTGCAAAAGATTGTGCAAATGTTGGCGCCAATGGCTCATATGAACTCGATTGAAATCGTTAAAAAGCTGGAACCCGGCGCAATTGTTGGAAACATTCAATACTTTCAACAATGTTTTTTGAATTTGCTCAAAAACAGCATCGAAGCCATGCCAAACGGAGGGACATTGACGATTTCGTCCCGCTTGCATGGCAATCATGTCATCATAACAATTAAAGACACCGGCGTGGGAATGACGGCGGAACAAGTGAACCGGTTTGGCGAACCATACTTTAGCACCAAAGATAAAGGAACCGGCCTTGGCACCATGGTGGCAGTCAAGATGATACAAGCAATGCAAGGAAAGCTGCATATCGAAAGTGAAGTAAATAAAGGAACTACATTAACGATTACGTTCCCTAAAGCTGCGGACTAATAAAAAAGAGGGCTGTCTGCCCTCTTTTTCATTTGCATAAAATAATCCGCCTTCTTTTAAGCCACTCTTCTTTGCCCTTCACCACCACTCCTCTCGCGCACATTTGTGATGTCCCTGCTTGTTCCGTCAACCATCTATAATTAATTATCAAGTCGGCTGCGAGAGCTGCTTCTCTTTTTTTGGAGATAGCAAAAAAACGGTCGCAATCACGCAAACGGCTCCGATGGCCTGAAACAGGCTAAACGGGACATGCAAAAAAGCAATCGAGGCGATGATGGAAGACAGCGGTTCAACGCTGGATAATACGCTCGATTCAGCCGGTGATAAGTAGCGGATGCTTTCGACAAATAATAAAAAGGCAAATAAAGTGCCAAATACAACCACAAACAAGATAAGCAGCCACGTCTCCTCATCCCAGCGCACCGCTTCCGGTAGCGGAAAAGGAGGAAAAACGAGACACATGCCTCCCCCTCCGATGACCATTCCCCAGCCGACAATGATAATCGAATCCCACTTTTTCAGCATCTGCGCCGAAGATAACGTATAAAATGCCAAGGCAATCCCGGAAAGAATTCCCCAACCGACGGAGGCCAATGGCACTTTTAATTCTCCGGTGGAGCCGTTTGTAATTAAGAGAAAAGTTCCCAAAAGAGCCAATATAACCGCAAGCATTACCTCTTTCGCCGGGCGATGCCTTTTCACCACTATGTCGTATAACACGACATAGACAGGAGCTAAATATTGCAATAATGTCGCGATAGCGGCATTGCCCGTGGCGATCGACGCAAAATAGGTATATTGCACTCCAAGCATGCCGATCAATCCAAACAACAATAAGCGTACGATACTTTTTCCATCTCTCCAGATCGAAAATATAGTCATCCATTTGCATACGGCAAACAACAGCAGCGCGCTTCCCGCCATCATCATTCGCACAACGACAAGCCATTGCGCGGTTATTTGCTTTTCCTGAAATAACACTTGCGCCGCTATTCCCGATAATCCCCAAAGCGCCGCGCCAGTGATAACCATCATTAATCCTTTGGCTCGGTTAGAAACTTGAACGGTCATGATTCTCCCCTTCTTTTGGCTGGCGTTGATGGATAGGAGGCATAACGGCAATAAACACCCCTATGATAATCAGCAATCCGCCTAAATAAAACGAAGCGGTTATCTGTTCCTGTAAAAACAAAAAGCCAAACACAGCGCCGACAAGCGGCTGAAAAAAGAAAAATAATGAGCCAATCCCGGCATCCATCATTTCCATTCCTTTATTCCAGAGAAAAAACGCCCCAGCGGTCGAAATAATCCCAAGGTAAAGGACCCCAAATACGACGATCATGTCGGGAAGAGAGACAAATGGTTCATGCAGCTCCCACAGCATAACCGGAGTAGTGAATAATAAGGCAAACAAAATAGCATATGTCGTGATCACCAATGCCGAAAAGCGGGCGGAAGCCACTTTCACGTACACCGATAAAAGCGCCCATGTCAGCGCCGCCCCAACGAGCATCATATTTCCCGAAAATGACTGCCCTCCGCGATCGTCCAAACCGATGACGATGACAACCCCGATGGAAGCCAGCAAAAGAGCGACCGCTTTTTTCAAGGTGATCGGCTCATTTAAGACAAATCTGGCAAACAAAACAATAAACGCCGGCGTTGCCGACGTGATTAACGCCCCTGTATGTGCATCGGATAATTTTGTTCCGGTAAATTGCAATGATATCGAAACAAAATAACCGATAAAACCGATCCACCCTAGCAAAAGCCAATCCTGTTTGCGAATGGATAGCCTCATTTTCGTTTTATGCTCGTGAAATTTCAATACCCCGAATAAAACAATAAACGCGATGGCATAGCGAAGCCACACTAGCGTAAACGGCGGGATGAAATCAAGGACATATTTGCTGACAACATACATTCCACCCCAAATGCTGGCTGCTAGTGATAAAAAGAAGGAGCCGAACAACGTATTTTTCATTGAAGACAATCCTCCAGCTTCATAGAGGGTAAAACATCCTCCCTAGGAAGAAGCACGGCGATTAAGCCGCTTTTTTCTCTCCTTATTCGCCATTTTTTTATAACTATTCATTTTATTCCATTGTATCAGATGATCGCCAAATGTACATTATATTTTTTGTATATTACGAATGTTTTAAAAAAGAATAGACATTCCGCTTTTGGAAAAAATAGTGGTGAGATTGGCCACTCTCTTAAAGAAAGGGATCTGTTGTGAATAGCACTCCGTTAAATACCATTCAATTAATTTGCATGTTTATGTTATTCATCGGGCTAATGAATCACGTCATCGTCGTCCCGCTGCTATTAGACGCAGCCGGCCGTGATGCATGGATTTCGACAATCATTGCCCTTGGCGTATTGCCATTATGGCTTCCACTCTTGTATTTTATCATGAAACAATCCAAGCAAATGAATTTGTTTTTATGGTTAAAAACAGAATTTAACAGCGCCATTGCATATTTCGTCGCCATTCTTGGAAGTTTATTATTACTGGTGATCAGCTATGTGACACTCAGCGACACGGTTACGTTTACTACTACTACTTACTTAACGCGCTCACCTGATTGGGCCATTTTGTTCATTTTAACCGTCATGTGCTTTTATAACGCCTACTATGGCATACCATCCATTGCAAAGACAGCTGTCATCCTTTTACCATTCGTTTTTCTTTTTGGGATTTTAGTGGCGATCGCGACGGCGCCGCACAAAGATTATTCCTTATTAAAGCCAATCATGGCGAATGGCTTTGCCCCTGTTTTCAAAGGAATGATTTATGCCGGTGCCGGATGTATGGAAATTTTTCTTATTTTGTTTTTGCAACATCATCTTCAAGCCCGTTTTTCTTTTAAAACGCTGTTTATCATTAGTTTTCTCGCAGCAAGTTTAAGCATTGGCCCGACGATTGGCGCGATCATGGAATTCGGGCCGAAAGAAGCGATGGACTTGCGTTACCCGGCTTTTGAAGGATGGCGGTTAATCAGCTTGGGAACATATATTGAATATCTTGATTTTCTTGCCGTTTATCAATGGATGGCCGGAGCGTTTATCCGAATTTCCCTGGCTACTGCGCTTATCCCAGAGCTGTTTCATATAACGAACAAAAAAACGCGATTATGGATGTTAATCATGATTTATATCACCATTTTCTTATTATCATTGATTCCGATCAGCGACGATAAATTTTTAAGCCTGTTATATCAATTGATTTTGCCGTTTTCATTATTGCTCATTTTTTTTCTCTCTTTATTCGTTGGGATGTTGTCACTCATTACATATGTCAAAAAGAGGAGAGCATAATCATGCCAATTCCTATTAGAGCCCCGCAAAACAGAAATAACGCCAATGATCATAGCGGTTTGGAGACGCTCATCATTTCCGAGCAAACTTTGCGCGATCATTTTTCTCGTTGTAAAGATGTCGCGATTCTTACTGCGACGATTCAACCCGACGAAACCGCTAGCAGCGCGCTCACCTTAGTGTTCGCCTATTGCGAGGAGCTGTGTGACACCCAACAGATGAGACAAGTGATATTTCCGATGTTTCACGAAATGTGCCGTCAATATCCTTGCCATTCCGTGGATGAAATTGAAGCAAACAAACTGCTGCCAATGGAGTTGCTTGGAAAAGAAGTGCTTATCGATGATCTGGACTATCATCTCTTTAGCGGCGATTTATTAGTCTATTTTCAGGAAGCCGATGTTTTATATTCCCTCACGCTTGCTAATCCGCCGAACCGCGATCCGGAAGAACCAAATACGGAGGTATCCATCCGCGGTCCGAAAGATGGCTTTATTGAGGAAATTTCGAAAAACGTCGCACTCATCCGCAAGCGGATAAAATCTTATAAGCTCTGCTACGAACAATTTATCGTCGGAACAAGAAGCCAAACAAGAGTGGGATTAATGTACATCGATGACATCGCAAATCGCGAAATGATTCATGAAGTGAAAAAAAGAATTTTGCAGTTAAATATTGATTCCATTATGAGCACCAATCAGTTGGAAGAACTGATTGGCGATAAACGTTTCTCGCTGTTTCCTTTGTTTGCCTACACAGGACGCCCAGATTTTGCGGCAAATAGTTTATTGAATGGAAGATTTGTCATCTTGATAGACGGGGCGCCCACCGTCATCATCGGTCCGGGAAACTTAATGTTTTTGCTGAATACATCGGAAGATAACGTTACAACACCTATCTTTGTCATTTTTCAGAGACTCCTTCGCTTCATGGGAATTTCGTTGGCTATTTATTTGCCCGGATTTTGGACCGCCTTATTATCGTTCCATCCTGGAGAAATACCATTCACTCTCTTAGGAACGGTTGTGCTGTCCAGACAGGGAGTGCCGCTGCCTGTCCCACTGGAAATGTTTATCATGGTCGTGTTATTCGAAATCTTTAAAGAAGCGGGCATGCGCCTGCCGTTAGCGATCGGGCAAACGTTATCAGTTGTCGGCGGATTGATTATCGGACAATCAGCGGTCAACGCTGGCTTATTTACACCGGGAAGCCTTGTCGTTGCCGCCATTTCCGTTATCGCTGCGTTTACGTTAGTGAATCAAAATTTGTCAGGAACTGTGACGTTATTGCGTTTTATTGTTTTAGCTGCTTCTTCTGTATTAGGGTTATTTGGGTTTATCGCTTCTTTATTTTTCCTTTTGACATATGTAGTGAATTTAAAAACATTTGGAATCCCGTATCTTACTCCGCTCTCTCCTCCAACCATGGATATTTTCAAAATCTTAATTCCGAATGGCTGGAAAATATTCAAAAAAAGAGCGGGATTGGTAAAACCGAAAGATGATACCCCAAGGGGGGAAGCAAATTGAAACGCAAAACAGCCTTTCCCTTGATCCTCTCTATCTTTTTGTTGGCAGGATGCTGGGGAGCACAAAATATTGATCATCTTTTTTATGTTGGTGTTATCGGTGTTGATTATAAGGATGATCAGTTTATCGTTTATGTGGCCCTCACTAGCTTTACCGGATTAGCGAAAGTCGAGAGCGGAGGCGCCAAGGAAAAATCGGGCATTGCCGTTGGAAAAGCCAAAGGCGAAACGTTTAATATCGCCACCGATAATCTGTATTCTTCTATTCAACGAATGGTGTCATGGGCGCATGTGAAAAGTATTGTGTTTACAAAAAGAGCCTTGAAGAAAGTAGTATTAGAAGACGTCTTAGACGTTTTAGACCGATATAACGAAATCAGGAATACAATATGGGTGTATACGACAGATGAACCGTTAACTAAACTTTTCTTTAGTTCCGCACCAATTTTGCATACATCCCCATACTATTCTTTATTAGCCAGTCCTGAAGAGAGTTTTCAGCAAAGTTCATTTATTCGGCCGATCCGCTTAAATCGCTTTGTAGCTGACATCCATGAGCCTTCCAAAACAGGGCAACTTCCCTATCTCAACATTGCGGCACACAATTGGCAGGAAGATGAAGAAAAAAAGCTGATGTTAAATTTAAAAGGAATGTGCTTTATAAACGATTATGAACTTCAAAAATGTTTTGATCGCTCTAAGTTGCTTGGAATGAGATGGCTGGAAAAAGAAAAAAGCAGGGTCACTATTTATGTGAAAAAAAGCAATAAAGTAGTCGCATCGATCACCGTTCTTCATCCAGAGTCAAAAATTTCCTACCAACGTAACGGAAATACTCCCGTATTTAACATAGACGTATCCATCAGTGGGAATGTGATTGAGTTAAGGGAAAAGTTAACGGAAAAACAGCTAATCCGCCTAGCGCAAAAAACAGTAGAAGAGGAAATAAGAAGCCTCTACAAATTAGGGCTAAAATACAATATCGATATCCTTAACCTTTCGGAAACATTGTACCGCCAAAACCCAAAAGATTGGAAGAAGTTTTCCAAAAACGGAAAGATTCCATTAACAGATGAAACGTTAAAAAAGATTAACGTCAAAATCTCCATTAATACATCTGGAAAGGAAAAATTGCGGTGACAACACATATCATCATCTTTTGCCGCTCCATCAATCAAAAATGCTGTTTATAAAAAATTTTTTATTGCAACCATCATCCAATGGGCTATAATGGAAACAAAGAATAAATGGTTCCCTTCGCGGCAAGCGGAGGGGATTTTTTTTGAAGACGATAAGGGGGATGGAGAAATGCAAGTAAACGTCCAACGTGTCGCGGGAGTGCAAACAACCGTATATCCTATCTTAATCGCCATTAGTGTGGGGCATCTATTGAACGACTCGATGCAAGCAGTCATTCCGGCATTGTTTCCGATTTTAGAAACATCGATGAATTTATCGTACACCCAAATCGGCTGGATCACGTTTACCTTAAATATGACTTCCTCGGTGATGCAACCGGTTGTCGGCTTTTTTACGGACCGGACCCCTTCTCCTTACTTTCTTCCGCTTGGGATGGCATCAAGCTTGCTTGGCATGATAGGACTTGCGTTTGCACCGCATTTCTTCTTTGTTTTATTATCCGTCTTGTTTGTTGGGTTCGGCTCAGCGATTTTTCATCCGGAAGGCTCACGCGTTGTATATTTTGCTGCAGGGGCGAGAAGAGGATTTGCCCAATCTATTTACCAAGTGGGCGGGAATACGGGAAATGCCCTTGCTCCACTATTTACGGCACTCGTTTTTGTCCCGTTTGGGCAAAAAGGCGCCGTTTGGTTCACCATGATTGCTGCGCTGGGCATCGTTCTTTTGTTTCGTGTGTCGCGATGGTATTCGCTCCGTCTTAAAGAATACGGAACGATGCAGAAACAAGGCAAATCAGGAAAAAGCGGTGTGAAAAACCACCGAAATATTATGTTCGCCTTAACACTATTAATTTTTGTAGTGTTTGCGCGGTCATGGTACTCTGCCGGAATTTCTAATTATTATCAATTTTATTTAATGAAACACTATCATGTGCCGATTCAAGAAGCACAAGTTTATTTGTTTGTGTTTATGATCGCCGGAGCCATCGGCACATTTGTAGGCGGACCGCTGGCGGATCGGTTCGGAAAACGAAATTTAATGTTATTTTCGACGTTCGGCACGGCACCGTTTTCCCTCATGCTTCCATATCTTCCGCTTGTATGGGTGCTGCCTGTCGTTTTTCTTGCTGGGTTCATTTTATCATTAAGTTTTTCCACATTTGTCGTGTATGCCCAAGAACTGCTTCCCGGAAATGTCGGCATGGCGTCGGGGCTGATCGTCGGCCTTGCGTTTGGGATGGGAGCGCTCGGAGCCGTTGTTCTTGGAAAAATTGCTGACTTGTATAATTTGAATATTCTTATGATATTGTGCAGTTTTCTCCCGCTGTTTGGGGCGCTCACATGGTGGCTGCCGAAAGAAAAATCGTCCGCTTCCCAATAGGCGCGAAAAGGCTGTCTTCGCTAAAAAACGAAGACAGCCTTCATACATTTGAAACATTCATCGGACAATGTCCATGTTACCATTATTCGCGGTGTACAGAACATGACGGATTGAATTGGCCTGCTCTTACTTCGCCTCTTGCACTTCCTCGAAATAGTCTTTATAAAACCCGCCGATTTTCCCGGTGTTATCAATAATAAAATAAAATTCTTCTGTTTCGTTTTTCACTTCATATGTTTTCCCTGGCGTCAACACATGGTCAACGATATATTTTTCCGCGTTTGTATGTACACATTTCACTTTTTTTAACGTTGGGCGGTTCAACCAAGTGTAATGAATCATGTTCCACTCTCCTTTGCCTGTCTTCATACTATTCCCATTTTAGCGGCATTTCGATGTGGACGCAATATGCCTCGGCGATATCCTTTTGCTTTTTTGTATCTCAGACATTCGGCCATCGTGCCGACAGATATCTTTTCTGCCTGCAATCCCCTTCTTTTGCCATCATGCCAAAACAAACGGAACGCGACAGTTAGCGGATTTTCTTGACGTATTTTTGGTACAGTCCGTATAAAATCGCCGCTTTATATGTTTCAATTTTTTTCCTTTCCATAGGATGCCAACGAATTCCCGCCTCTTTTAATTGTTGGACGAGCCATCCTTTCGAGCCGAAGTAAGCCATCAAACTCTCCCCCTTTTTGTCACTTCTCTTCATGTATATACGTGAAAATGGAAAAACAGAACGAAAAAGCGAAGCATAGCCAATGATCCCGATCTGGGTTTTTCCGGCTAACTTTCTTCCCGGGAAGCAGCGCGTTTTTCGCGAACTTTCTCAAGCTATAAGAAAAACCACCCTTTCCGCTAGGAAAAGGTGGTTATCATGTTTAGGAAGAAGACGGAGCGTTTCGTTTTTTCCCTTTTAAGAAAAACGATAAAATCAGCGCGAGAAACGCGAGCCCTGTCGCGACAAAAAACGCGTCGTTAATGCCTTCTATCGCGGAACGTTGCTGCACGATGCCGTATAAAAGCTGTGCGATTGCTTCATCACTTGGAATCGCTTGTTTTAGCTGCGCTACTATATCTGCAAAAAATGGATTATTTTCCGTCATCACGTTGCGATAACTTTCTGCATGGAACTTCGAACGGTTTGACATCACCGTAACGAGAAATGCCGTGCCAAGCGAAGCGGCGACTTGCCGCAATGTATTTGCCATCGCCGTGCCATGGCTGTATAAATGGCGCGGCAATGCGTTAAGCCCTTCCGTCATAATCGGCATTCCTAACATCGACATGCCAAACATGCGGAAAATGTATAACATCAAAATATGGCTATATGGCGTATCCATCGTCAGCTTGCTGAACTCCCATGTGGTCACGACCGTAATGACAAGACCGACTATCGCAAGCATCCGCGCGCCAATGCGGTCAAAGATCCAGCCGGCAATCGGCGACATGATGGCCATCACAATTGCGCCGGGCAAGAGCAGCAAACCGGCGTCCAGCGGCGTAAAGCCGCGCAAGTTTTGCAAATAGACCGGAAGCAGCACCATCGCCGCAAACAGCGCCATATTGATGACACAGCCAATAATGGTCGATAATGTAAAGACATTATATTTAAACACGCGAAAGTTTAAAATTGGGTTTTCGACTGTCAATGAACGCCACGTAAATAAAATCAGGAATACGGCGCCGATGATAATCGACACGACAACGTTCGTTTGCCCCCAGCCGTTGCTTCCCGCTTCGCTAAATCCGTATAGCACGCCGCCAAAACCGATCGTCGAATAAATCGCTCCGCGCAGATCCAATGTCGGAGCATCTGTTCTCGATGTATCTTTTAGCCAAAGAAAAGAGAGCACAATATCAATAATCGCAATCGGCAATACGACATAGAATAAGAGGCGCCATGAATAGTGTTCAACGATCCATCCGGATAATGTCGGGCCGACGGCCGGCGCAAACATCATGGCGATCCCGACCGTTCCCATCGCAACTCCGCGTTTTTCTGGCGGAAAAATATTTAACATAATGACCATCATTAATTGCATAATAATTCCTGCACCGATCGCTTGGATAAGGCGGCCGGTCAGCATGATGGCGAAAGAAGGGGCGGCCGAACAAATAAAGGCGCCGATTGCAAAAAATGCCATCCCCGAAAGAAACAATTTTTTCGCAGGAAACTTGGCAATCAAAAAAGGGCTGATCGGAATCAATACGCCGTTAATGAGCATGTATCCTGTAACAAGCCACTGAATCGTCGACGTTTCCACGTTAAAATCATTCATCATATGCGGAAGCGCGACGTTAATGAGCGTCTGATTCAAAATCGCCACAAATGCTCCAAGCATAATGGTAGCCACTACTTTAGCCCGACTGTCGCCAATGTTTTCTAATCCCGCTTGGCGCGGAGGCGCTGCCGTCAAAGCGGGTCCCTCGCGGCGATTTGCAACAGCTATGTTCGAACGTTCTGCTTTTTCCGCATCGTGCGGGACGGGCGCGTTTTTCCGTCTTCTTGCCATCACATTCATCATGGCGAGAACGAAAATGGAAAATATAATATAACTCGTTAAAAACGTTGACATAGCCAATCACCTACTTATGAATGCGAACAGTGACGTTCATTCCTGGCACTAGCTCCGCCCCGTTATCATCGTCAATCGAAATCGTCACCGGAATGACTTGCGTCACTTTCGTATAATTGCCCGTATTATTGGAACTTGGCAATAGGCTAAACGTATTGGCAGTCGCATATCCAAGCTTCTCTACTTTCCCCGTAAACTTGCGGTCTGGAAAGGCGTCCACATAAATATCGACATCTTGGCCAACTTTGACATCTTCAATATCAGTTTCTTCGATGTTTGCCGTCACCCATAAATCGTCTAAATCATAACCGCGCGCCAATGTCATTCCCGCTGGGACAAACGAATTTTGAACAGCGCTTTGTTGGACGATCGTCATATGATGCGGAACGGTGATCGGAATGTTATGTTTTCCGTCGGATACTTCACCGATTTGGTCACCGCTATTAAACGTTTTGCCAATGTTTCCTGACCAGCTTGTTAATTTTCCAGAATATGGAGAAGAAATCGAAATGGCTTGCCCATCGATGCGAGCATTGTCTGTTTTTATATAATTGGTTACTTCATTGACATAATAATAAGCAGCAAAACCGCCGCCAACAAGTAAAATGAGCACGATAATATTTAGCACAATTAATCTTTTTACGTTCACTTTCTTATTCCTCCCCTAATAAAATATTTTTCATCTTTTGCTGGAGCGAAAGAAGCTGCAAAATTTCCTCCGCATCAATAGTTTGCTCGATTTTCCGCAGCCGCTGCAAAAGGATGGATTCGTGATTAAACGCTTCTTTGATCGTCTGTCTGCCTTTATCCGTCAAACTTAATATCACAGCACGGCGGTCTTCTTTCGACGTCTCCCGTGCCACCAACCCGGCGCTGACAAGACGGTCGACCGTACTGCTGACATTGCTGTTGCTTAAATTTAATTTTTCCGCCAGATCGTTCAAGCGGATATTTTCTCTTTTCCATAACGTGTACAGAATCATCAGCTGCACTTCTGTAATGCCAACCCGGGCCGCATCTTCGCGGGCGAGCCGGCACAGCGCTTTTTGCATTCGAAACACCGAATACATAATTTCACGCCCAAGCGTTTCCACAAACTTCCCCCCTCATTATGTATGATAGAAATAATTCCAACACGAATTATTTCTATGCGAAATACAATTATAACATGCTTATGTGATAAATCAACTATATTGTTTCGCCTTTGATAAAAAGGCATGAGAAAAGCCGGTCTCCTAAAGAGACCGGCTTTTCCATTCTCCTTCACTCATCGCCGCATTTGCCGTTGGTTGAATGCAGTTTCTCAACCACACTCCACCAGGTGGGTGTTCGCAGAAACGTTCCTGTCGTCCTCAAACCTACCAAAGTAGGGAGGCATGACATTCCCGTTTCGATATAGAACTCCCTTTCTATTGCCATCGGTTGAAACTTCATTCTTCAACGCACAACGCAGCAGATGATTTTTGGTGATTATTATAATACAAAATCTTTTTTCGTTTTGCAAGTGGACGTCTTTTTCATTTTCCACAATATCTTTAAACTGGATACACGCCATGTTTCCTTTCCGAGAACATTATATATTTGGACATGTACGCAGCAAAACGGCGGATTAGTTCATCGCGCAAATGGTTTGGCGCGATAATGCCGTCTACGACCATTTCCGACGCAAGCCGGTAAATATCGATATCACGGCGGTATTCTTCACGTTTTTGTTCGACAAAAGCCGCGCGCTCTTCTTCTGGCAACTCCGCAATTTTATTAGCATAGACGGCGTTGACGGCTGCTTCCGGCCCCATGACGGCAATTTGCGCGTTTGGAAACGCCAAGCAGCAGTCCGGTTCAAACGCTGGTCCGGCCATCGCATACAGCCCGGCGCCGTACGCTTTGCGCACAATGATCGAAATTTTCGGCACGGTCGCTTCCGACATCGCCGAAATCATTTTCGCTCCGTGGCGGATGATGCCAACGCGTTCGACTTTTGTCCCGATCATAAAACCCGGAACATCAGTTAAAAAGAGGAGCGGAATGTTAAATGCATCGCAAAGGGTGATAAATCTCGCCGCTTTGTCGGCGGAATCATGGAACAAGACGCCGCCTTTGATGCGTGGCTGGTTGGCGATAATGCCGATCGGCTGGCCGTTTAAACGGGCCAGCCCGGTGATGATTTCCGGCGCAAACAGCTTCTTAATTTCGCAAAACGAGTCTTCGTCGATCAAGCGCTCGATGAGATCGTACATATTAAACGGGGCGTTTTGGTTCGTTGGAATAATCTCTTCAATCGTTTTTTCAAACGCTTTTGGCGGCTTCGCTTCCGCTACTGGCGGTTTTTCGCCGCAATGGGCCGGAAAGTAGGACAGGTAGCGGCGGGCATAAGCGATCGCTTCTTCTTCTGTTTTCACCAGCACATCGCCGCATCCGGAAATCGTGCAATGCATGCGGGCGCCGCCCATTTCTTCCAGTGTCACTTTCTCGCCGATGACCATTTCCGCCATGCGCGGCGAGCCTAAATACATGGAAGCGTTTCCTTCCACCATGATGACAATGTCGCAAAACGCCGGAATATACGCGCCGCCGGCGGCGGAAGGACCAAACAAGAGGCAAACTTGCGGCACTTTTCCCGATAATTTGACTTGATTGTAAAAAATGCGGCCCGCGCCGCGCCGGCCTGGGAACATTTCAATTTGGTCCGTGATGCGCGCCCCCGCCGAGTCGACGAGATAAAGAATCGGGCAGCGCAGTTTGTCCGCTGTTTCTTGAATGCGAATAATTTTTTCCACAGTCCGGGCTCCCCAAGACCCCGCTTTCACTGTTGAATCGTTCGCCATCACGCATACCGTCTGGCCGTTGATTTTTCCGACCCCTGTCACCACGCCATCAGCAGGAAGCCCATCGGCAAGGCAGTTGGCAAAGAGCGCGTCCTCAAATTCAAGCCCGTCATCCAATAACAATTTTAAGCGGTCGCGGACAAACAGCTTTCCTTGCGCCGCGTTTTTTTCGTGATATTTTGCTGCCCCTCCGCGTTTAATTTGTTTGACTCGCTCCTGCAATTGTTCTGTAAGTGTTCCGTTTTGTTTGTTCACCACATCGTTCGTTTGCATGTTTCCTCCCCCCTATTCCCCTTTGTAGATCGGTTTTCGTTTTTCTTTAAACGCTTGCAATCCTTCCAGGCGGTCTTTTGTTGGAATGGTCACCTCATATGCCATTTGCTCAAGACGCAATCCAGTCGCCAAATCGACATCGAACCCGCGGTTGACCGCCAGTTTCGCCTGTTTTACGGCGATTGGCGCGTTGGCGGCGATTTGCCCGGCAATTTCGAGCGCTTTCTCCATTAATTGCGCGCGCGGCACCGCGTATTCGACAAGGCCGATTTGCTCTGCTTCTTTGGCGGCAATACGCTTGGCAGTAAAAATCAATTCCTTCGCTTTTCCGATTCCAATCAAACGCGGAAGCCGCTGCGTTCCGCCTGCGCCCGGAATGATTCCAAGCGATGTTTCTGTAAGGCCAAATTGCGCCGTATCTGCAGCAATGCGAATATCGCAGGCAAGAGCAAGCTCCAGCCCACCGCCAAACGCAGAGCCGTTTAATACGGCGATGACCGGATGCGGCAGCTGCTCTATCTTATTGATCGTTTCACGAATGAGAGCGACCGTTTTTCGTACTTCCGTTTCACTCATGCCGGCGCGCTCTTTTAAATCCGCTCCGGCGCAAAACGTTTTGTCTCCGGCTCCCGTTATGATGACAACGCGAACGCCCTTATCAAAGGCAAGATCATCAAGAAGCCCGGACAACTCATTTAAGAGCGCAAGCGACAGCGCGTTTGCTGCTTCTGGGCGATTTAACATTACAAGTGCAATTCCATTTTCAAGCGATTCGCATGAAACGAATGATGGCATCGTATTTCCCCCTTTGATTACCGTGCAACTGTTTGCAAATACCGGCTAGAAAGCGGACGGCCGATTGTGTCCCGGATGAACAATGCTGCAGCCGTTAATCGTTCGACATCAATTCCGGTGGCAATGCCCATGCCGTGAAGCATATAGACTAAATCGTCAGTCGCTACATTCCCCGATGCGCCCGGCGCATACGGACAGCCTCCTAATCCGCCAAGCGAACTGTCAAATGTTGTGATCCCCATTTCTAACGAAACGAGAATATTGGCCAATGCCGTCCCCCTTGTATCATGAAAATGCATTGCCAGCTTTTCTTTTGGAAAACGCTGCAAAACAGCTTCAAGCAATTCCAGCACTTGCTTTGGCGTGGCAACGCCGATCGTGTCGCCTAATGAAAGCTCATCAATTCCCATGGCAAACAACCGCTCGGAAACGCGGATGACTTGCTCGATCGCAACATTTCCTTCATATGGGCAGCCAAATGCAGTCGATACGTAGCCGCGGACCGTTTTTCCCTCTTGTTTTGCCGTTTTCACCACTTCTTCCAACACCGGAAACGTTTCTTCAATTGACTTATTAATATTTTTGCGGTTATGCGTTTCGCTCGCTGACATAAAAACCGCCACCTCGTCCACTTCTGCCGCCAGCGCTTTTTCCAATCCTTTTTGATTAGGAACGAGCGCGGCGTATGTCACTCCGGGCGCCCGTTCAATTCTCGTTGCCACTTCCAGCGCATCGGCAAGCTGCGGTACCCACTTTGGATGGACGAATGAAGTAATTTCAATATAGGTGAGTCCTGTTTGGGACAATTGATTAATCCAAGCAATTTTGTCTTCGGTCGGGATTGCCGTTTTTTCATTTTGCAACCCATCGCGCGGGCCGACTTCTTTAATCATGACTTGCTTTGGCCATTTGCTCATGATCATCCACCTTCTTTATTCTAGTTCGATAAGCACATCGCCTTCGTTCACAAAGTCCCCTTCCTGTACATAGATGTGTTTGACGACTCCCGAAGACTCCGCCGCAATCGGAATTTCCATTTTCATCGACTCTAAAATGACGACATCTTGCCCTTCTCCCACTTTGTCTCCTACCGATACGGCAATTTTCCATACATTTCCCGCCATTGACGCGACTATTTGACTCATCGTGTTCTTCCTCCATTTCTTCTATTGTATCGTTGTGGTTTGCAAATGTTTTTCAATGAAATTGGTCGTTGTCTCTCCCGCTTGGAACGCAGGGTGGGAAAGCACCTCTTTGAGCATGGCAATATTTGTTTTAATTCCTTCAATTTGATAGTTTTCTAAGGCTGCAAGCATGCGCTTGATCGCTTCCTGACGGTTGTTTCCTTTCGTAATAAGCTTGGCGATCATTGGATCATAAAACGGCGTGACCGTCATGCCGCTTTGCACTGCCGTTTCATTGCGCACATATTCTCCTTGAGGCAATCCAAAGACCGTGATTTTCCCTGGCGACGGCAAAAATGTTTTCGGGTCTTCCGCATAGATGCGCACTTCCACCGCATGGCCATCGCGGCGAATGTCTTCCTGTTTGTAACGAAGCGGTTTCCCGGCGGCGATGTGCAATTGCTCCTCGACTAAATCGATGCCGGTGATTTCTTCCGTTACCGGGTGTTCGACTTGCAATCTTGTATTCATTTCAAGAAAGTAAAAATTTTTTTGCTCATCGACTAAAAATTCCATCGTTCCGGCGTTCGTATAGCCGATATGTTTGGCAGCCTTGACAGCGGTTTCCCCTATTTTCCGCCGCGTTTTTTCGTCTAAAAACGGCGATGGCGCCTCTTCGACGACCTTTTGATGGCGGCGCTGAATCGAACATTCGCGTTCCCATAAATAAATGCAGTTTCCGTGTCTGTCGGCGAGAAGCTGAATCTCAATATGACGCGGATTGGCGATATACTTTTCTAAATACATTGCCCCGTCCCCGAAAAATGAAGCAGCTCTCTTTTGATTGCCAACAAATGCTTTCCGCAGTTCGTCTTCATCGCGCACGATTTGCATGCCGATGCCGCCACCGCCCGCTGAAGCTTTCAGCATAACCGGATAACCGATATGCTCGGCTGTTCGCGCCGCTTCATCGACATCTTTGAGCGGAAACGAAATGCCGGGAACGATCGGAACGCCAGCTTCTTCCATCGTTTTCCGCGCTGCAATTTTGCTTCCCATTTTCGCGATCACATCCGCTTTCGGCCCGACAAAAACAATGCCTTCTTCTTCGCAGCGGCGGACAAACTCTGGATTTTCCGACAGCAATCCGTAACCCGGATGAATGGCTTCCGCCTTCGCCATTTTTGCGACTTCGATGATTTTTTCGATATTTAAATAGCTTTCGCTCACGCGCGGCTTGCCGATAAGATACGCTTCATCAGCCAGTTGTACATGGAGCGAATCGGCATCTGCTTCCGAATAGACGGCAGCCGTTTGAATTCCCAGCTTTTTGCACGTGCGAATGACACGCGCTGCAATTTCCCCGCGATTGGCGATTAATATTTTTGCAAACATCATGATCACCCTTTGCGTCATTATTGGGCTGCCAGGCGTGCCTTCGCGAAAGAGCGCGCTTGGCAGCAACGGTTTAATCCGTTAATCCAAGGCGTTGCTTCGCCATTTCCCGCAATTTGAATTTTTGGATTTTTCCAGATGCTGTCATCGGATACGAGTCGGTAAATTCGATATAGCGCGGAATTTTATGGCGCGAAATTTTTCCGCGGCAAAACTCGCGAATTTCTTCCGCAGTTGCCGTTTGTCCTTCTTTCAAAATAATCCATGCCATCACTTCTTCCCCATATTTTTCATCCGGCACGCCAACGACTTGGACATCCAAAATTTTTGGATGTTTGTATAAAAACTCCTCGATTTCGCGCGGATAAATATTTTCCCCGCCGCGAATAATCATATCTTTTAGCCGTCCCGTAATCCGGCAATATCCATTTTCATCCATCACTGCTAAATCGCCGGTGTGCAACCATCCGTCTTCATCAATGACTTCTTTTGTTGCTCCCGGATTTTTATAATAGCCTTTCATCACATGATAGCCGCGCGTGCACAATTCTCCTTGCACTCCTGGCGGCACCTCTTTATTCGTGCTTGGATCGACAATTTTTACTTCCACATTTGGCAGCGCACGTCCGACCGTTTCGACGCGAATATGAATCGGATCGTCCGTTCTCGTTTGCGTAATCACCGGCGATGATTCCGTTTGCCCGTACGCGATCGTAATCTCCTTCGCCCCCATTTTCTCCATGACCGCTTTCATCACTTCAATCGGGCAAGGAGAGCCAGCCATAATTCCGGTTCGAAGCGATGACAAATCGTATTTTTCAAAATCAGGGTCGTTTAATTCGGCGATAAACATTGTCGGAACTCCGTGCAGTGCGGTGCATTTTTCATCTTGAACCGTTTGCAGCACTTGCTTTGGATTAAATTCCTGAATCGGCACCATCGTCGCGCCGACCGAGACGCATGCCAGCGTACCGAGCACACATCCAAAACAATGGAAAAATGGCACGGGAATGCAAAGCCTGTCTTCTTTCGTCAGCTTCATACATTGCGCGATATTGTAAGCGTTATTGACAATGTTGTAGTGGGTGAGCATGACGCCTTTTGGGAATCCTGTTGTGCCTGAGGTGTACTGCATGTTGATGACATCATAGGGTCAAGCGAGTTCATCTGTTCGTCAAGCTGTTCTTCCGTCACATCGTGCGCCAGCGCAAGAAGATCGTTCCACGTATACGCACCTGGATAGCGCTTATCGCCGATCACGATGACGTTTTTTAATTTTGGAAGCCGTTTTGACTGTAGTTGCCCAGGCTTACATTCACGCAACTCCGGGGCAATTTCGTAAAGAATGTCGATATAAGAGGAATAGCGATACCGCTCAATTAATAGAAGAGTGGTTGAATCCGATTGTTTTAATAAATATTCCAGCTCTGCCGCGCGGTAATTCGTATTTACCGTGACAAGCACCGCGCCCATTTTTCCTGTGGCGAACTGACACGCAAGCCATTCCGGCACATTGGTCGCCCAAATCGCCACATGTTCTCCTTTTTCGATTCCTAGCCCTATAAATCCCCGCGCGACAAGGCGGCAATAATCGTCAAATTGTTTGTACGTCATTCTTAAACCGCGGTCTGCATACACCACCGCTTCATGTTCTGGATGAAGCTTTGCTTTCTCTTCCAACAGCTTTCCCACTGTGACCGTCAGCATAAACTGCCTCCTCCCCCTTTGTCCCAATTCCTTTCTAACTATATGCGCGTTTCCCTGCATTTAGCATCCAAGTTGACGGGCGATAACGAGACGCTGAATTTCTGACGTGCCTTCTCCGATTTCCATCAGTTTGATGTCGCGTAAATGGCGCTCGACTCCATACTCTTTCATATACCCATAACCGCCGTGAATTTGAATGGCCTGATTGCAAACGCGAAAGCCCATTTCTGAAGCGAACAGTTTCGCAAACGATGCTTCTTTTGTAAACGGTTTCCCTTGATCTTTCAGCCATGCTGCCTTATACACCATATTGCGGGCCAGCTCAATTTCCATCGCCATATCGGCAAGCTTAAACTGTATTGCTTGAAATTTCGAAATAGTCTGACCGAATTGGACGCGCTCTTTCGCATATTGAAGCGCTTTCTCAAACGCAGCTTGCGCAATACCAACCGCCAATGCGGCAATCGAAATGCGGCCGCCATCAAGTGTGTGCAAAAATTGTTTAAACCCTTTTTTCGGATCACCAAGCACGTTTTCTTTTGGCACGCGGACGTTTTCAAATACTAATTCGCACGTGTTCGAGGCGCGGACGCCCATTTTGTCGTAGTTCGAGCGAATCGTAAATCCTGGTGCATCCGTTGGAACGATAATCGCCGAAATGATATTTTTGCCGCGTTCGTCTTTTCCCGTTACCGCCGTAACAATCACTTGTCTGGAATATTGGGCGTTAGTAATCCAGCACTTTTCCCCGTTAATGACATATTCATCGCCATCCAATACCGCCGTGGTGCGCGTGCCGCCTGCATCAGATCCAGCGTTTGGTTCAGTCAAGCCAAACGCTCCCAACGTTTCCCCTTTCGCCATCGGCACAAGCCATTTTTGCTTTTGTTCTTCCGTGCCGAAGTAATAAATCGGGCTCGCCCCTAGGGAAACGGCAGCTGCATAACTCAATCCGGTTCCTCCGCATGCGCGGCCGATTTCTTCTACGGCGATCGCATATGAAATCGTATCTCCGCCAGCGCCGCCGTATTTTTCTGGAAACGGAATGCCTAAAAGTCCCAACTTGCCCATCTTCTTAAACACTTCAAAAGGGAAATGCGCTTCTTCATCCCATTTCGCCGCGTATGGCGCGATTTCCTTCTCGGCAAAATCACGAACCATCTCTTGAATCATCTTCTGTTCTTTTGTTAATGCGAAATTCATTCTCTCTCCCCCATTAGATTGATCATTTATCTTAAAACCGACTAGTCGGTTTTCATTGTGAGCAATAGAAACAGACGCCAGATACCTCTGTTTCTATTAAGACCGACTAGTTGGTTTCTTTACAAACACACACATTATTTCTCCTTCGAAAACGAATGAAACAAAGGTGAAAGCAAAAATGGAGAAATGGATGGTTTGTTCTTCATTTCTTCCTTCAGCACGGCATGCAAAATAAAATCGGCAAAATATTTTGCGATTTGCTCGATCGAAAGCGGACCTTCTGGGTTATACCATTTATACGTCCAGTTGACCATGCCGATAATTGACATGCCGGTAATTTCTACAGATAGTTCAGGACGGAATTCCCCCGCTTCGATCCCTTCGCGGATGACGCGGAAAATGATCTGTTTGAACTCGTCACGTTTCCGGTTGATCTTTTCCGAGTATTCCGGCTTTAAATATGTGCTTTCCTGATAAAAAACAGTAATATGCGGCTTATATACATGAAACACTTTAACAAACGACTGGATAATGGCATATAAGCGCTCAGTCGGGGTTGTGTAATTTTTATACGCTTCCTGCGCCTTATTCAAAGCATACGTAATGAATACGTCATGAATGTGATAAAGCAGCTCGTCTTTTGACTTAAAGTTATGGTAAAACCCGCCTTTTGACGTATCGCTTTCCGTCACAATGCGGTCAACGGTCACACCGTGATACCCATATTTTTCAAAGAGGTGAAGAGCGGTGTCAATAATTCGGTCTTTGAGCGGTTTTTCTGCCATGGAAAATCTCCTTTGCTATTTATATTACCACTATTTTCTGAAAAATAAAATATTTTTTGCTTAATTATAAAATACGGAATAATTGCCGGAATTGTCAACTGTCGTTTATCATTAATCATGTAATGAAAAAGGAAAGGAACGATACGATGGCGAAAATATTAGTGTTAAATGGCAGCTCAAGAGAAAATGGAAATACCGAACAGTTGACAGACATCATGTTGAAAGGTGTTTCTTGCACTCGCATCAATCTAAGAGACTTTTTGATTCAGCCGATCGTTGACAAGCGCCACGATCCAGCAGGATTTACGAAAGTGGACGATGATTATGAGCAAATCATTGAACTTGTTCGCCAGCATGATGTTCTTGTATTTGCGACACCCATCTATTGGTATGGAATGAGTGGACAGATGAAACAATTTATCGACCGCTGGTCACAAAGCTTGCGGGATACACGATTTTCTTTTAAAGAAGAAATGAAAAAGAAAAAAGGCTTTGTCGTGATTTGCGGCGGTGACGATCCGTATATAAAAGGCCTTCCGCTTATTCAACAGTTTCAGTACATCTTCCAATTTATCGGTCTTGAATACATCGGCTATGTGATCGGGGAAGGAAACGCTCCCGGGGACGTTTTGCGTGACAACCGGGCAATCAGCCAAGCAAATTACTGGAACACTTTTTTCCGCTCGTTATAAAATTCCCTCCGTTTTATGCGGAGGGAATTTTCTTCCTCTCCCAAAAAAGCATTCCGTCATTTTCGTGTTTCAGTCGAAATCCAGCTTTTTCTAACACGCGTTTAGAGGCGGATTATCGTTGCCACATTCGGCACTGTTCGCTTCCGGGCCCCTTTAGGAAACAAACCCGAGAATCGTCTTAATGACTTCCGTTTCCCAGCGATGTCCGTCAAACGTATGGTTGGCTCCTTCAATCAAATGGACGGTAGCGCGGCTGCCATAGCATAATTGCTCATACAGATGGCTGACGCGATGCGGCACAACATCATCCTCCGTTCCATGAATCAGCAGCACAGGGCCGTCGTACGGCTTAGCCCGTTCAAATACGTTGATCGTTTGTAAATCTTCCAAAAACGAGCGTCCGACTAAGTTGCCCCCATGGTCAAAATAAGGAGCAGTCACATCGATATTTTCTTGCCGAATCGTCTCCGTAATCAACTCGTACATATTTCCCGCCGGCGCCATAAGAATTAATTTCGCGACATCATTCGGTCTTTCGCCAGCAACGACGCTGGCAACAAGCCCGCCCATGCTGAGACCGAGCAAGTAAATGCGCGATGGATCAATGCGCCCATCGCGTTTGACAAAGTCGACAATCGCATGCGCTTCCTCTATTTCTTTAGACACGGTCATCTCTTCAAAATCGCCGTCGCTTTCCCCGCTGCCTAAAAAGTCAAAGCGGAAGCTGGCAATTCCTTGCTTCTCAAGCGCGCGCGATATTTTTAAAAACAAGCGATGCGGCTCAAGCTTCGTGCCGGTAAATCCGTGAAACAAAATAACCGCAGGGACCTTTTCATCAAGCGATTTTTCCGGGATATGCTCCATCCCGCGCAGCGTCATGCCCCGATGAGTCAATGTTATCGCTTTTTGCACCTTGCCTCTCTCCCTCCTGATTTTTCCTACTAGATGCAATGTTCGCTATATTTGTATGCAATTCCTCTTTGGCAACAGGCAAATTTCTGCAATTTTTATACATAATCATGACGGTTTTTCCTAACCATAAAGATGGAGGTGGTTTCTTTTGGAACCGATGTTATGTCCGAGCTGCAAAACAAACCGAACTCGTTTCCATTTCATTGAGCAACATCCAAAAGCAGTAAAGCTTAACCCGCAAACTGGCGAAATTGAACAAGAATATACGAACGAGTCACTAGAACCGTTCCATCTTCCGTATCGCGGCCCGAGCTACCGCGTGCAATGCGGCACATGCGGTCTCATTGAAGATGCGGAAATGTTTATTCAACATGCAAAAGCTTCGCAAATGAGGTGATCCATATGGCAAGCAAAAAACAAACTTCATCATCATTGGTCGACCAAAAACAACTTGTTAACGATAAGGCAAAAACGATCAGGGAGAAAGGCGACCAACATATTCGCCGCGTCACGCCAAACGGAGCGGACGGGCAATAATATTATGGAAGGAGGGCTTACTTTCCGTTTGCTAGTAAGCCCTCCCTTTTCTTCATTCGTCCATGTCCTGAAAGAAAGCCAAGACGTTTTTTGCGGATTATTATAGACCAATATCTACATTGCGCGCTTTTGCCAAGCGGTAGCCATTGTTCGAACCGCCTAACGATGGCCGTCTTGCCGGAAAGCGTTAAAGGAGGCGTGCTCGTTTGCTGAATCAGCGCGGCAAACCCTTCAACAGCAAAACCGTCTTGCACATGCGGAACATAAGAATTATAATACCGAAGCAGCACCGCTTTTAGCTTGCCTGCTTCATCCAAATCTCCCCAAACTTTTTGAAATCGGCGTCGTATCCAAATGATTCGCTGTCGCCGATAATAAATAATTAAACGTGGCTCTTGTTGTAGAATAGGAAAACTTGGTCATGATCATATCGTGTTAGACGATGACTCATCCCTCTTCCCCGCCTTTTTAATATTTTTGCTATGATACTTACTACATTTAACCAAAAATGGATGGAGGAAAAGCAGTGAAATTTATTGATGAACTTTATGAATATTACAAAGACCGGCTGACAGGGGACGAAGAAGATGCCGAAGTAATGACAATGTCCATTTTGGAAGAGCTCGACCGAAACGATTTGCTGCAGTTCATCCAAGAAATGAGCGATGAAGAATTAACGGGAATGGTTGGGCTTTACATACTGGAATGTTTGAAAGCAAAAATGGCGCAGGATGGCGTCGGACAAACAAAACCGCGAAATATGCTAAACATTCATTAGCAACAAAACAGGATGGCGCAGTTTGCGCCATCCTTGAAAACGATATTTATTGGAACAACTCCACATCATATCCTTCTTTCAGCAGTACTTGATGTATTTGATGAATATGTTCGCGATTTTTGGTTTCAAGCGAGAAATGAATTTCTGCCTGGCCCGGCAATACTTTTGCGCCGATGCGTTGTTGATGGATCGACATGACGTTTGCTTCCAATTCAGCGATGATGCGCAACAGTTTATTGAGCTGGCCAGGCTTATCGGAAATAACGGTCGTAAAGGTAACAAACCGTCCGGATTCGACGAGCCCTCGCTCAATAATCCGCGAAATAAGGGTGACATCGACATTGCCGCCGCTTAATATGGCGACAACTTTTTTTTCGGTAAATGGAAGTTTTTGATACAACAGCGCCGCCAGCGGACATGCCGCCGATCCCTCGACTAACAGTTTGTTCCGCTCCAGCAAATATAACATCGTCCGCGAAATTTCCGCTTCTTCAACGCAAACAACGCCGTCGACGTATTTCTCAATATATTGGTACGTGATATTTCCCGGCTTTTTTACCGCGATCCCATCGGCAATCGTATCCGAAGAAGCAATCACCACCGGTTTTTTATGGCGGAGCGCCGCCGTCATTCCTGGGCATGCGGACGATTCGACGCCATATACTTCAATCGAAGGCTTTAACTGCTTTAATGTAAACGCCACTCCGGCAAGCAGCCCGCCGCCCCCGACTGGGCATATCACCACATCGGCTTCCGGAAACTGTTCGATAATTTCTAAACCAATTGTTCCTTGTCCTGCCATCACCGCCAAATCATCAAACGGATGAACAAACGTCATGCCGCGCTGCCGCTGCAGTTCCAACGCGTACTCAAGTGAATCGTCAAACACATCGCCGTGCAAAATCACTTCTGCCCCGTATCCTTTTGTCGCTTCCACCTTGCTTAATGGCGCTCCTTTCGGCATGACAATCGTGCATGGGATGCCGATCATACCGCTGGAATAGGCGACTCCTTGAGCGTGGTTTCCCGCTGAAGCAGCAATGACTCCGCGCTTTCGTTCCGCTTCGCTCAATGTCATAATTTTATTAAACGATCCGCGCACTTTAAATGATCCTGTCTTTTGCAAATTTTCCAACTTCATGTATACTTCATTTCCAGAAAGATTCGTAAATGTTTGCGAATATTCAAGCGGAGTTTGGTGGACAACCTTTTTCATTTTTTCCCTTGCTTCTAGAACATCATTTAATGTTAACATCGTTTTCATCACCTAACTATCGTTCATTTCAAAGCTGCCATGGATTATTATATATAAAATCATACTCTTCTGCAAATTCTATCCAAATATAATGTTTTTCATTTTCCAATAAACACGCCGCGATAACTTAACAGCTTAATGCCACGGGGAAGCCAAACAACCAATATTCGCCCCCTAGCGCGGAAAGCAAAAATCCTCCTACACTGCTTTAACTGAATTTCCAACCGCGGTTAATTTTATTACCCTGAAATAGACACTTTTCATGTGCAGTTTCATAATGGATGGATAAGCAGGCTGTAGTTTTTATTGATTATTTAGAACATAGTTTAATATATACAAAAAAGCTTTATTTTTCTGCCATCGAAATTTTATCATATTATTTTGCAGCCAAATAATTAACCTTTTGGTTTCTAAAAGTAGGCAGGCGGCATAAAAGCTGGTAAGATAAAAGCGAAGCATCCATGATAGCCATGATAAAAAAGGCGCATTTTCATTGGTTAAAAGCGGAACCGACACTCATTGAGGAAATTGCAGCGTGCGGCTTCTTTATTTCTGTCACGCCGGAAGTCTGTTATCGCCAGCGCGATCGCAAGCTTTTGTCACACGTCCCAATCGGGCAATTGCTTTTGGAAACGGACGGCCCTTGGCCGTTTGCCGGGCCATTTGCCGATGTTTCCACAACCCCATTGCTACTATGCCATTCGCTTAGGGAAGTGTCTCTCTTTTATCATCAAGATATGAAAACAGCGGCAAACACCATCGTCGCAAATACAAAAAGGCTATACGGATAAACCGAATTTGTTCTTAATACTATTGATAACCGCAAAGTGCCCGGCTATTATTACGGATGGGCAATGCCCGCTTCTTTAAAACCATGATGATTCAATGAAACGGGGTAGCAGCATGTTTCCCATTTTAAACAGGCTGCTTGCCATTGGAAAACCGCTAAAGCAAGAGGGCAAAACGGCTTTCTTTTCTCTATGCCGTTTATTATGGTTATTTTTAGTTTCATATTTAGCACAATGTTCGATTAAATATAGTAAAATAAAATAATTGTTTCTTTTGTTTGTTTTTTGCAATCTTATTATCAGTGCAATTTTCCGGGAAAGAGGCGGTCTTTATGAAAGAAACAATGACGCGAAAAGAAAAAACCATTCAGCTGCTTCATATTTTTCTGCCTGTATTTATTACTCAAGTCGGCCAATACGCAATGAACTTTGCTGATGTCACCATGTCAGGGCACGCCAGTTCAAGCGATTTAGCCGGAGTTGCCATTGGCTCGAACTTATGGGTTCCCGTTTTTACAGGAATGAGCGGAATTTTGCTCGCTCTTACACCGATTGTCGCCCATCACCTTGGGGCAAAACGATACGAGCAAATTTCCCAGGCGGTCATCCAGGCGATATATTTAGCAATTGTCATCGCCCTCGTCATCATCGCTGGCGGCGCCGTTACCTTAAATCCGATTTTAAATGGCATGGATTTGGAAGCAAAAGTACAGCGCATCGCCCATGATTATTTAATTGCCCTTGCATTCGGCATGATTCCATTGTTTCTTTATTACGTGCTACGCTGTTTTATCGATGCCCTTGGGCAGACGAAAATCACGATGTGGATCACATTAACAGCGCTTCCTATTAACATTTTGTTTAACTATTTGCTCATTTATGGAAAATGGGGCTTTCCGGAACTCGGCGGCGTCGGATCCGGTTATGCAACGGCGATCACATATTGGTATTCCTGTTTTATCGCGATCATTGTCGTCGTCCGGTTCCGCCGGTTTGCTCGCTTTAAAATGTTCCAGCGTTTTTACCGCCCCTCTTTCGCCGCGTGGAAAGAACTATTAAAAATCGGGCTGCCGATCGGTTTTGCTGTTTTTTTTGAAACGAGCATTTTCGCCGCCGTCACATTGTTAATGAGCGAGTTTCATACGACGACGATCGCCGCCCATCAAAGCGCGATGAATTTCGCTTCGTTTCTTTATATGGTCCCATTGAGCATCTCGATGGCATTAACGATCGCCGTTGGTTTCGAAGTTGGGGCGAAGCGCTACAAAGACGCGAAACAATACAGCTTTATCGGCATTGGAATGGCGGTGTCGATAGCGATCGTTACTTCGCTTTTGCTTTATTTTTTCCGCGGGGATATTGCCAAAATTTATACGGACGAACAAGATGTGTTATCGTTGACGGCGCAATTTTTGCTGTATGCGATGTTCTTTCAATTTTCCGACGCCGTAGCAGCTCCGATTCAAGGGGCGCTTAGAGGATATAAAGATGTCAACGCCACATTTTGGGCCGCTTTCGCTTCATATTGGTGCATCGGGTTGCCATTCGGTTATATACTTGCCAATTTCACCGCTTTCGGAGCGTTTGGATATTGGATCGGGCTGATTGCCGGATTAGCTTCCGGGGCAGTATTCCTCTTTTTCCGTCTCCTTTATATCCAGCGCCGCTACCGGCAAGTTTCCGTCCAATGAAAAGCGGCACTCTCCGCCGGTTGCCTTCATGACATGGCGAAAATCAATGCGGGAACAAGGCGGATTCATTGATACGAAAAAGAGGCTGTACGAAGCCTCTTTTTCGTTATTATTCCATGCTCTCAAACGATTTCCGCTTTTTCTTACCCACATTTCTTCACGTTTCGCATGCCATCTTGAGGACCGAGCTAATGGAAAGAGCGCACAAATGGCAATATTAATCTTTTCGTTAAAATATTTCCGCCACCGCCGCTTGGCAAGGCGCTTAAGCCAATAGGTGATGCGGACACCCCTTTTTCGAAAAAACGAAGAAATGGGAAGAAGCGGTTGGCTTGCTTCTTCCCGATGATCGTTTGTTATCGATTGGACTGTTAGCACCATGTTGCGCCAACAATAATGAGTAAGATGAACAAAACAACGATAAGCACAAAACCATGGCCATAACCGTAGCCGCCGTAGCCGCAGCCACCCCAGCCGTAGCCGCCCGAGCCATATGACATTGCATGCCCACCTCCTTACGTTAATTAGGTGATTAGTAACCCCAACCACCAATACATGCGCATCCAACAATAATCAACAAAATGAACAAAACGACGATTAGCGCAAATCCACCACCGTACGCTGCACCCATCATTGAGCACCTCCTTCATTTTTGTACTAGTAGACTATTCATTTAGTCCATAAATGGTTAGATATTTTCATAAAAATGGGTGTTTGCTGCATGCTCCAAGCTTTCTGGCTTGGCCAACAAGCCGCCGTGGACCGAACATAACTTTATTTGCTTATCGCTGCGATCGATATAAGCAAAAACGGGCCGGTGTTCCGGCCCGTTTTTGCTATATTCCAAATGAATTCCGTTTAACGATTTTATCGTGCCATCCTTGCATCCATTTTGTTTTGGAAAAAGAAAAAATGATAAGCGCCGCCCAAATACAGCTAAACGCGTATATATGCACTTTCGTAAACGCTTCGTGAAACAAAAATATTCCAAATAATAACGTCAATGTCGGAGCAATATATTGAAGAAAGCCGAGCATCGTTAGCGAAATCCGTTTCGCCCCTTTTGCGAAATATAAGAGCGGAACGGCTGTCGCCGGCCCAGCGCCGATTAATAATAACGCCTGCCAAATAGTGATCGTCGACAGAAGTGAAGCATGATGGTGATATAAAACAAACAAATAGATCAAAGAAATCGGTGTGACGACCATTGTTTCCAGCGTCAAGCCAATCGCAGAATCAACGCTTGCCAACTTTTTCACCAGCCCGTAAATGCCGAAAGAAAAGGCAAGCGATAGCGCGACCCACGGAAATGCGCCATATTGGAATGTCATGATAAAAACGCCGATGGTGGCAAGAAAAAAGGAAATCCATTGCCATACATTGAGCCGTTCCTTTAATACCACCATTCCTAATACGACGCTCACCAGCGGATTAATATAATAACCTAAACTCGTTTCGACGACATGTCCGTGGTTGACCGCCCATATGTATACAAACCAGTTCGCGCTAATTAAAATCGCCGCTGCGCTTATTCCCCATGCTAATTTGGGCTGCTTGGCCATCAGCGAAACGAGTTTTCGCCACGACGTGATTTGCCTTGTTACAACGAGCAGCGTGACCATAAAGAAAAACGACCATATGATCCGATGGGCTAAAATTTCCAGCGCAGGGCGGGATTCTAGCATCTTCCAATAAAGCGGCAAAATTCCCCAAAGCAAATAAGAAAACGCCGTGTACAATATTCCGATTTTTTCCTCACTTATTCGATTCACTGCCCTATCCCCTTTTTATGGATTGCCTTTGTTTTACTGATTCATTATAAACATTTTTCTGTTCTTTTCCAAGAAAAACACCTGCTAGCGGCCAAACGCGATGGGCAATCGCTTTTCATGGCATCACTTTTCTTTCGTATCATTTTCTCCCCACCAGCCTTTTTTCTTAAAATATAGCGCAACAGAAATACCGAGTGTGGCCATTAACAGAAGGGCATAAACATAACCATACTTCCATTTTAGCTCTGGCATTGCTGCAAAATTCATGCCGTATACGCCAGCGATAAACGTCATCGGCATAAAAATCACGCTCACTAATGTCAATGTTTTCATAATGACATTCATATGGTCGGATTTTAATGACAGCTGTAAATCAAAAATGTCGGACAACGTTTCTTTGAACTTGTCCAATGCGGCAGTAATGCGGGAAAAACGGCCGACGACATCTTGCATATAAGGATTTGTCTCTTCATGAATATACGGAAATTTTGTATGCTGGAGCAGTTTCATCATTTCCTCTTGCGCTTCCGCGATTTGCCGAAGCTCATGAATCCGGATTTTCCAGCGATAAATACTGCGGCCAATTTCATTGGCAAACGGCGTCTGAAACACTTGTTTTTCCAGCAATTGAATGCGGTCGGCAATGTCATCAATCACTTGTAAAAAATGACGTGTGGATACATCTAAAAAATAATACAGCACATATCCGGGATGTGACGCATGTTCACGATGATGAAGCAGTTTTTCTTTTACATGCTCAATGAATGGGTCATTTTCTTCTTTTGCATAGCTAATTATGTACTTCTCTGTAGCGATCATTTGTGTTTTCATTATCTGCAGCTGGGAGCGAACGGTAAAAAGCGAAATGAATAAGCATCGTTCATATTCATCCACCATTGGGACATCCGTTCCGCATAACAACCGCTGTTTTGCCAACGGATGAACAGACATGGTCTGCAATAGCCGCTCCAAGTCTGTTTTGGAAGCTTTCGTAAAATGCAGCCAACACGCATCTTTTCCAGCCGGCGCATAATGGTTACTCATGTCAGCTATCACGTCATTATCTAGCATCATAAACTTCCTTTCTTATGCGTTTATTTCATCACCATATAGTGTTGCGTTTTTTTCGTAAAAAAACCTTAACCGCTTTAAAAAAGCGGTTAAGGAATTCTTTCCGGCTCAATATGAACGTGCGTCGCTGCAATATTATGATGCTGTTTCATCAGGCGCTCGACTTCATCGGCAATTTCGTGGCTTTTGACCACCGTTAAATGCGGATCGACATGGATCGTTACCTCAAGGATGACATAATTCCCCAACATTCTCGCTTTGATATCCGCTACATTTTTGACCCCGTCAACAGTTGCGATTTCGTGTTTGTATGTCGTCAATATATGTTCGTCAAACCCGTCGGTTAACGCATGGGACGTTTCCATAAATACCCCCCACGCAGTTTTACAAATCATTCCTCCAATCAGCACAGCGACAAGTGGATCAAGCCACAAAAGATGAACTTGCGCTCCAGCAATTCCGACGACCGTCCCTATGCTAACAAGGGCATCGGACAAATGGTCTTTTGCGGCCGCGGCAAGCGCTTGGCTATTCGTCCGCTTCGCTAACCGCGCATTAAAAGAATATACGGCTAACATGGCAAAGGCGGAGACAATAGCGACAAACGCGGCAAGCGGTTCAGGAGCACTTTCGGCTCCGGAATGAAAAAGGGAAGAAATCCCCTCAATGATCACATCTATGCCGATTGACATCATCATGAATGCCGCTACTAGCGACGAAATATTTTCTGCCCGCGAATGGCCATACGGATGATTGTGATCACGCGGTTTTTTCGCAATTTTAATTCCGATGAGAATCGCAATAGAAGCAATAATATCGCTAAAATTATTCCATCCGTCTGCCTTGACGCCGTCAGAATGAGCAACGGAGCCGACGATCAGTTTGCTTATCGCTAATATGATATAACTTATGATACTGATCCAAGCCCCTAATTCTGCTTCCCATTTCTTTTCCACATACTTCACCAACCTAGCACTGTCCTTTTTGCATTTATAAGTGTACCAATACAAAAATGTGTGAGTCTATAGCAACAAAATTGGCTTTTGGAAGGAGTATAGAAGCAGGCAAATTTTTTCCTATTAAGGTAACTTTTTTGGATAAAACCAAACTAGCGTCAAATTGCATCATATAAAAAATCAGAGCGGCAAGACTCACCTGAATGTTTTCATGGCAAGCAGCACCGCATTGGGCACCAGCTCGGTGATCGTCTATTTCCCGTTCAACATAGTCATTGATACAAGCCGGGCTGTCTTCCCTCACATACACTACCATGAATAATGGCAAAAGGAGGAGGACAAATGTCGCTGCATTGGTATCACACGTGCTGCCGCTACCATGGCAAAGTCGTACGCATCCATGATAAATTTGGCAATGTTCATATCGGACGGATCGTCCATGTCACCCCAACTCGCGTCTATATCGCGCCAGTCGGAGCGCGAAACCTCGGCGGGTTTGGCTATGCGTTTGTTGGCTGGGGATGGGGATGGGGATACGGAATCGCGCTCGCCGCCATCGCCGCGATCGCATTAATTGGATTGTTTTGGTAAAAATTTTTCGGCATGATGCAAAAAGGGGTCGCTGGCAACAAGCGCAAATATTCTCCCCAACAAGCAGACAGCGAAAAAAAGGGGACATTGGATATGATGTCCTTAAAAGTCTGCTTGGGAGGGGATTTTTTATGGCAAGGAAAGGACAAACTTTTCATACTTATTCGAAGAGCGGAAACGGGAAGTCGTTCATTTAAAGTTGGAGGAATGCTGGTCTTATCGGCGGCGCCGCAAATATTTTCGAATCAAGAGCGATGCCCAGATTGCCCATGGAGCAAGAAAGTTCAACGCAGCATTTCCGTGTCATTGAAAGATCAACAGGGAGTGTGGAAGCGTAAATATTTTTCCAGTTTGGAAGAGGAAAACGCGTGTTGGAAAGCGCAGGTGGAATACCTGAAAAAGCGCCATCCAATCTGCGCGGGAAGGTGTCTAGTTTGTTGAAACATAAGATTCATTCGTACTTCGAAACGAATAACAAGAGCATTCCCCAGAGAAGGAATCATAGCAACCATAAACGTGTACGGCGATTGGGAATTCAGCCGGTGATTCGCAAAAAACATCCTTTCTACGGACAAAAAGGATCCGGGGGGCATTAATTAAGCACCGCTTTCATCGTTTTGTGGCACTAAACTATGGAGTTTCCATCCATCTGAAGCTGTAGCATTAATAACGATTCAAATTTGGGGTGTCTTATCTTATCAGTTAAGAGATTTAACTTCTTCGACTTTATAAATTTTACACATTTTATTCCCTCTATCTTGTCACTTCCATAATCCGACAAAAGAAAGAAATTCTTGCTATAAAACAACAAATTTTGATGAATACTGTTATAATTCCCCTTTCTACGTAATTGGTGATGTTAAATACTAATTTGGACTTACCATGATATCTATCTCGCCATTTTCTTCTTTAACCGTTTGCCCTAAATTTATATCTTCGTTATCTCCGACCCATTGAATTGCAATCCTTTCAATTACTTCTCCGTATCTTAAAAATTCAATCCATGTAATATCATAATGTTCTTTTATTCTTTTGTATTCTGGTTTATCTTTAATCATTAACCTCAAATATTTAGCATTTTTTTGAAATGACAGATCGAATTCATCAGCATTGGAAACATTATTGTCCCAAATACTCTCACTAATCCCATCTAAATGAATATAGCGAACATCTTTATAAGGAATTTCAATATGCTCACAGTTTTCAAATACTACATGAATTTCATCCATCCTAGCAGACTTAAACATTAAATTCCTCCTTTGCATAAAAACATCCCAAATATATTTTATACAAAATCGTATAATATTTCATGAGTTCAAAATTTCTTATTACTTTTTTCATCTAACTCTTTCAAATGACCACTCATGTAAAAATTAAACCCTTCAAACCGGTATTTACAATAAAGAAGAACAAGTTGTTCCGGAAGGACAAACATCATTGCGAAAAAAAGACAAATTCCTAAAATAATAATTATCAAATTCTGAATATCCTCAGCATTAAAACCAATGTTTAATTTTCGAAATAAAAATTGCATAACAAATAACAGCCCAACACTGCCAGCGATAATCACTGGTAAATATGATTTAATTAAAATTCTCCATATTATCTCTTTGTTCTTCTTTTCTGGAACCTTTTCTATAATGGCCTTTTATAAGCAAAATGTAATAACGAATAAAAGTGACAATAAAAATCAGAAAACCAATTAATAGTGTTATATAAGTGAAATTTAAAAGAGTATCTTTTGAAAAATGGATACCATATTTTTGAGAGCCTAAAGTAAACAAAGCCATTATATAACAAATTATGCCGAACAAATTCTGAGATACTAGTATTACTACAAGATATTGTATTTTCTGACTTTTTTTATAAACCGCAGGGATTGAATATATTATTGAATATACCCGTGGTGCTAGTTGAGCGTCAACGCTCCACTAGCCCAAGAACAACGAGA
>ERZ1673777.30-NODE-30-length-40523-cov-15.521449_pt1 | contig 40523 bp, 38 predicted proteins | sample MGYA00580138_ERZ1673777 | MGnify/ENA primary metagenome ERZ1673777 (study PRJEB41219, sample SAMN04549618) | soil metagenome | isolation source: soil | place: USA: South Carolina, Cape Romain NWR | collected 2009-05-18 ... | reverse complement strand
CAAGCCTATGTATTTTTTACTGCAATTCTCTGCATTTTTTGCTTGCAAAAAACACGTTTTCGATATTTGCTAGAGCAGTCACTTTAGAGCATACATAAAAGATGCTGTAGTTCATCGGGATGTGAGAAAACAGGGATTAGCGAAGAACGAAAAAATATTATCCTTAAGACATAATGCTGTAATATGGAAAATAGGTTTTACAATCATCTTTTTGATTATAAAGGAAGTTTGCTCCATCCATTGCGAAAAGATAGGCCTGCCGCCTATCTTTTCTGTGTACAGTATTTAGTAGGATTTAATTTTTGCTTCAAATTGTCTAAGCGTTAATTGATTTAGCTCTGGAAACCCTTCTTCTTCCAAGGAAATGGTTTTTCCTTCATAAACAGGATAGACCCCTTGCCATCCCCCGACAATGGTATACAATTTTGTTCCTGGAACAGGTTTTAGGAAGCAAAAATATCGCCCCTCAGCCATCGGGCCTGGATAAACTTTGTTGTTAGGATTTAAAGGATCAGGAAGGGGTTCAATCCCAGTGGATAACACGGTGATGATTTTGCCGCCGGTTCCTTTTACATATTTGTCGACATGAAAGTTTTGAACAAAATTGACGAGCTGCCCGCCTTGTACCGATTTATTTAACGGCTGTTTCTGAAAAGAAGTATCGAACCAACCATAAGCAATTAAGGTTGAACTGCTTACTAAATCCTTTAAGTTGGCGGCGCGCTTGATATTTACTACTTGCTTTGAAATGGCAACATGCTGCGCCTGAACAGGTAAATGAAACGCAAATAGCAAACATAGACAAATGAAAAACTTAGACCATCCTTTCATTCCATCACCTCATAATCCATCTTGGTTGAGCGTTACTATTGTTTGACAAGCTTTCCCGTTTTATACATGTTTCTGTTGTCCTCTTGATGAAAAACAAACCAATCTGCATGTAAACGAGTTTATGTATGTCTCCCGCTAGCAGTGCTTCAATATTCGGCGATGGCGAAGCGAGATAAAAATATAATATTTTAATTCTGAATTAAACATAATAAATATTATGTTACATTGCAAACTTCTCAATAAAATCAATCCATGGAAACATCAATAGGAATGATAAGCATATCATTAAAATGTCATGTTGCCATTTTTGAGACAATTCATAAATCAGAAGAAAATTACGCAATCTTCATTTTACAACGCTAATGCTAATCATGTATAATACATATAGAAATTCCGTATAACTAAAAATAAGACCGAAGGTGCGGCAACACCCTCGGTCGCGCAATAGACGGTTCCCGCCAAGGGAGATCGGCAGTATAGGGAGAAATAATCCACCCAACCACCGTCAACTCAAGGGTGGATTATTTCTTTTGATGATGTGACAGTATTGAAACGACTAAACTTGTAAATGCTATCGCAAACATTAACGCTTCAAATACCGTCATCGGCATCACCCCCTTTCCGTAGGGGTAGAATGCCGATCCACCCTTGAGTTTCCCGTACTATTGCATTCTATTACACAATATATTTAGTAGAAATTAAAAACAGAAGATAATAAGAATTTTTTTTGTTTTTACGAGGGGATTTTTACACCATATTGAGTGCTTCACCTTTTACTGAAGGAAACTTATCTTCTGATAAAGCATTTCTTAGTTTCACGTGTATTTGATATACACAGTAAATCAAGAGTGACATTTTTGTTTTTTTCAAGTATCTTCTATATCGGAAAATAAGCACACCGCCACTTCCCCACGCTGTGTCGCTCCCGCCATGTGATCTGGGTTAACACTTGGAAAGCAGCTGCATATTTCTGCTTTTTGTTTTATCGAACTCCAGTGATTTTTTTGATATAAAATTTTAGTTTTATAAAAATATTTTAATTTTGGATGTTATTGATTAAAATGGATTTGTTTACGACAATTATCAAAAAGGGGTGTTCCATGGTGGGATAAGTGAGTTGCAAAAAGCGAACAACTTCCTTGAATCGTTTGACCGATGCACAACTTAACGGCTCGTTGTTGGAGAAAGATTCCGTCACGATGCGATGGGACGAAAGCGCGGATGGAATCAGTAAACGTAAACAAGCGAGGGCAGCGTCGTCGTTTTGCGGAAAGTCCGCTCCATAGGCAGGCCATGGGATCGTTTGGATAACATCTCGTTATACGTCCGAAGCAAATCGATAGATCGGGCAATGAGGCGGGAGGAAAATCTCCTTGGATAAGAACGTCTAGTAATTTGTGAAAAACTGAAGAGGCATGCAAAATTTCCTCCATAGTTTATGGTTTAATCACCTTTACCATACAGGAAATTCCGCTTTTAAAACATTGAGACTGCCGCTCTGTTAGACACCTATGCATCGCTTCGCGGCACCACCGATGATGATTCCATGGGAGATGAAAGAAGTCTTTATCTTAATGTGAATATCGCAAAGCAAAAACTCCAAATTCTGTTTTATATGCTTGAGATTTGCGTTTTCTCATAATGTCTGCTTAAAAGATCTGGTGCTGTTAAGTAAACGAGTCCGTTTCCTTCCAACGTTTTCGGAAAACCGAGCGGCATTGTACGTTTGATTAATTGAGCATAGAGCTCAGGTTCGGTAAGCTTTCGCCCAAATTCTTTTTCCGATAATTGCTTGATTAAAGCCAAAGCGCCTGAAACATGAGGAGTTGCCATTGATGTGCCGCTAAAAACAGCGAATTTGCCGCCTGGAATGGTGGAAAGAATTTTTTCCCCTGGTGCAACAACATCGATTTCCTTATTTGAATTAGTAAATCGAGATATTCGACCATCAAGGCTGACGGCCCCGACGGAAATAACTTCATTGTAGGCTGCCGGATACGAAAGTTCTTCCGTTCTTTCGTTTCCGTCCCCTTCATTTCCTGCTGCACACACAACTAAAATATTGTTTTCAACAGCTCTTTTGACTGCTTGATGTAATTCCGGCACATCGGAAGGACCACCTAATGACATGGAGATAATATCTACTTTTTGATCAACAGCGTAGTGAATGGCGTTTACAATCCATTCATATTTGCCAGTTGCTGATCCCGGATTGTTTGGATCATTTGCCAACACTTTTAAAATCAACAGTTTTGCTTCAGGGGCAACGCCAACTACACCTTGGCCATTTTCTGTTGCGGCGATCGTTCCAGCCACATGTGTGCCGTGACCGTTATAATCTGAATAATTATCAGCATCACCGTTGTCATCTGTGGTAAAGTTTCTTCCGCCAATAATTCTATCTTTTAAGTCAGAATGATCTTTATCGCATCCAGTATCAATGACAGCAATCACGATGTCTTTGCCTTTTATGCCTTCTTTCCAAATCTCAGGTGCTTGTACCATATTGACGCCTTCAGGGATTTCCTTGACATTCTCAAGCTTTTCTTCAATCGTAAACGGAATCAAACGAAACATATTTTCCATACCAATCCCTCCTAAAAATTGAAATGGCTAAAACAGGTACAACTCCACCAACACCCAAAAACAAAAATCTGAATTTTATGCAAATTATACCACAGACATGTCCCACCAAATAGATACTTTAGTTTGGTTTTTGATGATTTGTTTTATAGTCCAATAGTTTCATAAATTAGAATATTTTACAAAAATCTGCAAACTACAGAACGAAAATCCTTCCTCCAAAATCCAGCGTTAAACGAAAGTGTTAGCAAATTTTCAGCCTATCAGTTTTCTTTTCTTTCATTGTCTCGTGTCAATCGAGTGTTCTCGTTTTCCTTTGCCATCTCTTGAAAAAACATTGGGTTATGTCTTACCAGAACTTTACTTATGCTATATGACCCACTTTTTGAATAGATGAAGAACATTGACCATGCCGCAAACTTCCAATGAAAAAACAGCTGCTGATTCCCTAAATCGTCTCCCTTGCATTTCCCCACTAACACCAAACTACTAATCCTAGCTGGGCGCACAAAAAACAATGGGATGGCATCTCCCATCCCTTTTTCTTACTCTCATTTATTTTCGCCATGCTTATTTATTTCTTGCTCCATTTTGTATCCACTTGAATCCCTGCATCAAGCAAAAGATTTAATACAGGGCATCTTTTCTCAACTTCCTTTTTCAGCTGCTCAACTCTCTCTTCACTTTCTTCAGTTTGTATATTCACTTGGAAACGAACCTTTTGGAAATGTGTGCGAACTCCTTCTTCCCCCATTAGTCCCCGGGTATCAATAATGCCTGTCGCTTCAAAATCAATTCCTGAGAAAGTAAACCCTAATTCTTTCGCAACTAATGGAATCATCACTCCATTACAACCATTCAAAGCAGCAACTACATATTCTAATGGAGTTGGCGCTGCATCAACACCACCTAATTCTGCCGGTTCATCCGTAGAAAAAGTTGGAAAATGCCGCACAGAAATATTAGTTTTAACACCCGATTCCCACTTGCCTTTAGCGGACACTTTAAACAATGTAGATGCTTGAGCCATGTCCTCTCCCCCCTTTAACCAAGTAAATTTATCAGAATTAATTAAATTATAAAAAATTCATAGTTAAGTGTAAAGAAAAACTTTACAGTCACCATTGGCCTTGTTTTCTGAAGCAAAATGTGTTTTGACAAAACCAAAAATGATTGATTGCGATACAAACATGACCTTGAAGTACTTGCCAAGTGCAACGTTGGAACACTTTGGCTTGCAAATTTATCGAAAGCATTATCATAATATTGCAATTTCGAAGGGCAAATCGGCTGATTGATTTGCTGTTAACATAAAATTTTCTTTTGTTTCCGGAATGATGAAGCTTTTATCTTCAACACGTGTGTCGCTTTTGCCAATCACTTTACTCATTTAACTTTGCCTCCTTCCGAAGAAGCTGCTCATAGTCTTCTGGCGTATCGATATCATCAGGAAATGGTTTATCAATTCTTGCAAACCGAATTTTATTTGCAAATGTTTTTAAAACAGCTCTTGCACCTTCATCCCCTGTTACATGAAAAAGATGCGGAAACATCGAGCAATCAAACAGAACGGGATGTCCGCTTTTCGATTGATAGCTTGCTTGAACAATGGCAGTGCCCTCATTTGCTTCATAACATCTAATGACCGCATCGATATCATTGGATGTGACAAGCGGCTGGTCACCGAGCAATACCACAGCAGCAGCCGTTGGAGGCAGATTCATCAATCCCGCTTTTAACGATGTGGACATTCCTTGTTCTGCCTGTTCATTCAAAACTAGTTTGCTCACGCCCGAGCTGGAAACTTCATTTCTCAGCCCGGCAATCTTGGGGTTGATTACGGCCACCACACCGCTTAAACGCGACTTCATGCTTTCATCAATCACATGCCGGATAATGGATTTGCCTTTGTACAGCAGCAGCAGCTTAGGTCTTCCCATGCGTGTTGAACAACCCGAGGCTAAGATAATTCCCCATATGTTCTTTCCCATCTAAAAAACTGGCCCTCCTTCATACAGAGTGCATCATAGATGACATCTGTTGCATATTTTTCCTTTTATATCCTATCAGTTATTGTATTGTAAAAGAAAAGTAACTTTTATAAAAATCATGTATCGTCAAGAATTTTGTGTACGCAAGATAGACAACGGGGTTAAGAATAGAGAGGATACTGGATCTTCAGTCTCTTATGCGGAAAAGGCGAATTCCCTTATCTCATTTATTTACATATTTAGTTAATTATAACGTTTTTCAAACATTTGTTGAAGGGCTTCCTGTGCTCCGGCAAATCTTCGCAACTTTCATCCTGCCCGTTTCTCATTAAAATCTTGGAATGGTCAATTTTCTTTAAAAAGAATAAGAGAGGGCTCTCAAAAACTACCGCGGAATGGGAGCGTATTTGTGCTGCCCGCAATTTGAAAAAGCGGGCGGCCACCGTCCACCCAACAAAAAGTAAAAACAAAAGCAAGAGGCTGTCTTCAAAAGGTTGTTTTACCGACCTTTTGGGACAGCCACTTCCTTAAAAAACAACATGATAAGTCACTTTATACTCTCGAGCAAAATACAATCTACAATAATATTTTATATGGCTTTTCCAAATAATTTTTAATGGCAGTAAGAAATTGGCTGGCCGGAGCGCCGTCAATCACTTGGTGATCAAATGTCAAACTTAGCGGCAAAATTTTTCTTTTCTGGATGTTATCTCCTATGAAGACTGGAGTATCTGCGGCTGTTCCTACTCCGAGGATTCCTACCTCCGGCGGATTTAACACTGGCGTAAAAAATTCCACACCATATGCGCCGAGACTTGTTATCGTAAAAGTGGAGCCTTTCATTTCCTCGCTGCTTAATTTTCCTTCCCTTGCCCGCGCGCTCAATTCCTTTATTTTTTTCGAAATTTCTTTTAAAGAAAGTTTCTCGGCATAAGGGATGACCGGAACGGCCAGACCGTTCGCCAACGCGACAGCAATGCCTAAATGCACGGAATCATACGTATGGATATGCCCGTTTTGATAAAGGCTGTTCATTTGTTTATGAGTGCTTAATGCTAAAACCGTTGCCCGGGCGATAAAATCGGTAATCGTAAGCTTCACATCAGGCTCGTCTTGTAGTTCTTCCCTTAGTTTTCCTTGTAATTCAAACAGCTCTGTCACATCTGCTTTCATATGAATCGTTAGCTGTGCCGTTTGCTGCAGGCTTGCAAACATTCTTGTCGCGATTACTTTCCGCATGCCGGTTATCGGTTTTACTGTAACGCCTTGTTGTTCCGTTGTGATCTGGTTTGTTTCCGCGCTGGTTATCTGATTTGTTTCCGCGACCGTTTGCTTCTCGCGCACTGGTTGCAAGGATGCTTGTTTTTGTTGAATGGCCTTTTCCACATCGGATCTTGTTATTCGCCCTTTTGGTCCAGTGCCTTTAATATTGCTTACGTCGATCCCAGCCTCGCGGGCTAGTTTTCTCGCGGCAGGAGAAACGCGCAACATATGTCTTGACGTTATGTTTGGTTCAATGGTTCCAACGGATGCAGCCACTTCTTGCATTGCTTGTTTTGCTGTTTCTTGTGGCGTTTCATTGGACTGAATGTTTAGTTTTTCCCCTTCTTGGCCAATGTAGCCAATTACTTTCCCTACTTCCGCTGTTTCATCTTGCTCGACAAGGATCTCTAATAACACCCCGTCTTGCGGTGCTTCGATATCTGTCTCAATCTTATCGGAGCTTATGACAACGAGCGATTCCCCTTTTTTTACCTTATCTCCTTTTTTCTTGAGCCACTCTACTACCGTTCCTTCTTTCATACTCATTCCTAACTTTGGCATGAAGATTTCCACTGCCATTTCCTATCTCTCCCTTTTTTCGATTGATGCAAGGAATGCGTGCTGCTAATAAGCCGCGGCAAAATTGCTTTTTAGCAGCACGCTTGAATGGATTAAACTGCTACAATCGTTTCATCCCCTATTATTTCAGCTACTGCCTGAAGCACTTTTTCTGGAGTTGGTAAATAAAGATCTTCTAATGTTGGTGAAAATGGAACAGGACAATGCGGAGCAGTGATCATCTTAATCGGAGCATCTAAATAATCAAATCCTTTATCTGCGACAAGCGCAGAAATATCTGTCGCTACACTGCATCTCGGATTTGCTTCATCAATCACAATTAACCGACCTGTCTTCGCTACAGAAGATAAAATCGTTTCTTCATCCAACGGGGACAATGTTCTTGGATCAATGACCTCTGTTTCAATTCCGCGCGCTTTTAACATATCCGCTGCTTTCAAAGCCGTATGCACTTGTTTTCCGATCGCCACAATGGTCAAATCATTTCCTTCTCTTTTAATATCTGCTTTTCCAAACGGAATCGTATAAAATCCTTCTTCCACTTCTCCTTTTATGTTATACAGTGTTTTATCTTCAAAAAAGATGACCGGATCATCATCAAAAATGGAAGTGAGTAACAGCCCTTTTGCATCGGACGGGGTAGAAGGAACAACGACTTTCAAACCTGGTATATGGGTGAAAATCGCGTATAGGCTTTGTGAATGCTGCGCGGCCGCGCGAAATCCGGCGCCATGCATCGTCCGTATAGTTAAAGGCACTTTCGCTTTTCCGCCAAACATATAGCGAAGTTTGGCTGCTTGGTTCATAACTTCATCTAAACAGCTGCCGATAAAATCGTTAAACATCAATTCGGCAATCGGCCTTAATCCCGTCGCCGCTGCGGTAACCGCTGCCCCAATATATCCAGCTTCCGCAATTGGTGTATCTAATACTCTTTCTCTGCCAAATTCTTGGACGAGGCCTTTGGTGACGCCCATTACACCTCCCCAAGCTTCCTCATCTTGCAAATGATCGACAGTTGCACCGCCAGCTACATCTTCGCCCAACAAAATAACATTTTCATCTTTGCGCATCGCGAGCTTCATCGCTTCATTAATTGCTGCTGAAAAAGAAATGGTTCTTGTCATAGTTGATTATTCCCTCCTAACTTTGACAATTAGTAAGATACATAAACATCTTTTAAAAGATCTTCTTCTGCCGGGAACGGACTTTTTTCCGCAAAATCTACCGCTTTCTCAATCGCTTCCGTTACATTCTGCTCTATTTCCAATAGTTCTTGTTCTGATAACAACTGATTGGAAAGAATATAGTTGCGGAATCTTACAATGGCATCTAACTCTTTTAAATGTTTTTCTTTTTCTTCCGCTGATTTATACGTTTGGGCATCTCCTTCAAAATGCCCATAATTCCGGTATGTCTTGCATTCGATTAAAGTTGGTCCTTCGCCGTTGCGCGCACGCGTTATCGCTCTTTCCGCCGCCTCGTATACGGCAATTACGTCTTTTCCGTCAACAATTTCGCCTGGAATATTATAAGCAGCTGCCCGGTCGGCAATGTTTTTGCAACTGGATGCATATTCGAAAGGAGTTGCTTCAGCATAACCGTTGTTTTCCGCGACAAAAACGACTGGCAATTTCCAAATTGCCGCAAGATTAATTCCTTCGTGGAATGTTCCGTGGTTATTCGCGCCATCGCCAAAGAAACAAACCGCAATAGCACCCGTTTTCTTCAATTTCGCTGTCAAACCAGCCCCAACAGCAAGAGGAAAGCCGCCGCCGACTATTCCGTTGGCGCCAAGCATTCCCTTTTCCACATCAGCAATATGCATGGATCCCCCTTTTCCTTTGCACAATCCTGTTGCTTTTCCATAAATCTCTGCCATCATCCCGTTCAGGTCGCATCCTTTAGCGATACAGTGGCCGTGGCCGCGATGCGTACTCGTAATATAGTCATTTTCATGCAAATGAGCGCAAACCCCTACCGCTACTGCTTCCTCGCCGGCATATAAATGGACAAATCCAGGCAAAATTCCTCTGCTGAAGATTTCATGAACTTTGTCCTCAAACTGACGAATTTCCTGCATTTTCTGATACATCCATTTTGCTTTTTCTTTCGTCAGGCTCTTCGATTCCCGTTTTGTCACTGTCATGCTTTCCTTTTCCTCCTTTACAACTGCTCATAATGATCATGAAACCTTTTCACTTTCAAACTATGCAAATAATATGCCAACAAAAAAACGCTTACAAATCCTTTTTGTAAGCGATTTCAATAAAATGAATTCGGAATAATCCCATTTTTTCTCATTCTTTCTCATTTTGTCTCATATCAAATGATACTTTTTTAATTTTCGGTAAAATGTGCTGCGGGGAATATTCAACTCTGCTGCTGCCCTTGCAATATCCCCTTTTGTTTTTTCCAGCATCTCCATCATATGATTTTTTTCAATCTGTTCCCGATAGGATAAAGTTTTTTGCTCTGACTTTCTGTGTTCTCCTTGATTTTCCCATCCAATGAACATCGATTTAAGCTCTGGAATCGAAGGAATATGATCGCCATATTCAATCCGAATCCGCTCCAACACGTTAAATAATTCGCGAATATTTCCTGGCCAATGGTACGTCATAAACAGTTGGATCACTTCATTAGAAAAAGAAACAGGCCAATTGTTTTTCTGACAATAATACTGGATCAAAAACGGTATATCCTCTTTTCGTTCTCTTAACGCCGGAACTTTGATCGGATATACATAAATGCGGTAAAATAAATCTTCCCTTAGTTTTCCTTCTCTTACTAATTGATATAAATCGCAGTGCGTCGCTGTGATTACTCTTATGTCAACAGGAATTGGTTTTGTTCCGCCGATAGGAACGACTTCCCTTTCCTGCAAAACTCTTAAAAGCGCTATTTGCATTTCCGGAGGAATTTCGCCAATTTCATCGAGAAAAATGGTGCCGCCGTTTGCCTGGACAAATTTTCCTTTATGTCCTGTACGTTTTGCTCCTGTAAATGCTCCTTCTTCATAGCCAAACAATTCACTGCCAATTAATTCCTTTGGTATTGCACCACAATTTATCGCCACAAACGGCCTGTTTTTCCGTCTGCTGTTTTGATGGATCGCGCGGGCAATTAATTCTTTCCCTGTTCCCGTTTCTCCGGTTATGTGAACAGTGGCATCTGTTTTTGCTACTTTTTCACAACTCTTTATAACATTTGCAAATGCGGCACTTTTGCCTATCACTCCCGCAAAATGAAAAGTCGTTGAAATAAAGTTGAAATCATGATTTTCTGTCTTCTGAAGCATAACCCGGTAACCAATCATATCATGATGGACCGAAGAATAAATCGGAGTTTTTGACTTGATCACCCAATGATCGCCGCAAACATTTTCCAATGATTGATCAAGCATGTTGGAAAAGGAAGTGCGTAAACAACGGCTAACCCATACAATATTTCCTTTATTATTGCATATAACGACGGGGGAATCGGGATTTTTCATATTACAAGCATGTTTCAGCAGCTCTAATTCATCTTCTTTCGCTTGCATATGGAACTGTTGTTCGATGGTATATGCTGCAGCAACAACAGTGGCTAAAACATGGTCATGAAACGGATAGTGATTGACGGGGTATGAAACGTCGATGATTCCGGCAAGTTCTCTCTTTTCATCATAAATAGGGGCTGCGGAACAACACCATTGATGGGAGGCAACGGAATAATGGTCTAATCCTGCAATTGTAATAGGCTCGCGAATTCTTAAAGACGTGCCAATCGCATTTGTGCCGACTTCGTCTTCTGTCCATTTTACTCCTTCGACAAATTTTATCGCCTCAGCCATTTCCATTGCCTGTTGATTTCCTTTTGCATATAAAACATAACCTTCTGGATCAATAAGCAGAAGAATAGATTTCGTTTCTTGAAAATATTTTTGCAGCTTTTCTAAAATTGGCATGGCAATATGAAGCAATCGCTGATTCCGTTTTTTTCTTTCCGCAAGCAATGGAGCCGCTAAAATAATCTTTCCCTTTCCGTCAAACGGGTTCACGTTATTCTGGCGGCAGAGATACCATGATTCCGCGATCCTTTTATTCATTCTTGCCTGGTCCAATATGCCTTCACGCACAAAGCGCTGCCAAACTTCTCTCCTAGATGGATCAACGATATCCATATATCCATCCCCCCAACAACTTAATCGCCTCAGATAATATTAACATTCGCTTTTTCTATAAAAAATTCCTCTTGAAAACGAATGGTTTTCAAGAGGAATTCGTCATTACGGCAAATTCGTCGTGCCCATCAAGAAACGGTCGACTTCTCTTGCCGCTTCCCGTCCTTCATGGATCGCCCAGACGATTAAGCTTTGGCCTCTGCGGGCGTCTCCGGCTGCAAATACTCCTTCGACGTTTGTCGTATATTTGCCGTACGGCGCTTTGACTTTGTTGTTGACCGTTTCAACGCCGAATTGCTGCAAAATCGGCTGTTCCGGTCCTTCAAAGCCGATCGCGATAAAGACTAAATCGCATGGCCAAACTTGTTCCGTGCCCGGAATTTCTTTAAATATCGCTTTTCCGTTTTCGTCGACGATTTTTTCCATTTGGATCGTATGCAGCTCTTTGACACGCCCGTATTCGTCGCCGACGATTTTTTTCGTCTGAATGCAATATTGCCGCGGATCGGCGCCAAATTTCGCCTTCGCTTCTTCATAGGCGTAATCAAGCGTGAATACAAGCGGATATTGCGGCCACGGATTGTTTTCCGACCGTTCTTTCGGCAAGGCCGGGTGTTTGCCGAACTGCACGACGCTTTTGCATCCTTGCCGCAACGCAGTCGCGACACAGTCCGCTCCTGTATCGCCGCCGCCGATCACAATGACGTGTTTGTCTTTCGCGTCAATGAAGTTGCCGTCGGCAAAATTCGAGTCAAGCAAGCTTTTCGTTACGCCTGTTAAATAATCCATCGCAAAATGAACGCCCTCAAGCTCTCTTCCTTCAATCACAAGATCACGGTGCTTCTGCGCGCCGATGCATAATACGACGGCGTCATATTGGGAGCGCAGCTCTTCGGCGGTGATGTCTTTTCCGACTTCCGTATTGGTGACAAACGTAATCCCCTCTTGTTCCAAAAGCCGCACTCTCCGCTCAACAACTTCTTTTTCCAGTTTCATATTTGGAATGCCATACATTAATAACCCGCCAATGCGGTCAGCCCGTTCGTATACCGTCACCGAATGGCCCGCTTGGTTAAGCTGGTCGGCGCAGGCGAGGCCGGCAGGGCCGGACCCGACAACCGCCACTTTTTTTCCTGTTCGTTTTTGCGGAATCCGCGGCTGAATCCAGCCTTCGGCAAATCCTTTATCAATAATCGCCCGCTCGATGCCTTTGATGGCGACAGCCGGGTCGGAAATCGCTACCGTACAGGAGCCTTCGCATGGCGCCGGGCAAACCCGTCCGGTAAATTCCGGGAAATTGTTCGTTTTCAACAGCCGCTCAAGCGCTTCTTTCCATCGGCCCCGGTAGACTAAATCGTTCCATTCCGGAATTAAATTATGAATCGGGCAGCCCGATGTTAAACCGTTTAGCTCCAATCCCATATGGCAAAACGGAGTTCCGCAGTCCATGCAGCGGGCGCCTTGTCTTGCCAGGACTCCATCCGAAAACGGAAACGCATATTCTTTCCAATCCTCCAGGCGAGAAAGCGGGTCACGTTTTGTTTCTTCTTCGCGCGTATATTCCATAAATCCGGTGATTTTCCCCATTGTCTCACCCTCCTTTTCGCGAAAAAATGAACGAGGAAGCGATCGCCTATTTAGCGACCGCTTGCAATACCATCGATTCGTTTACCGCGGCTTTTTTTCGTTTCGCCACTGCTTCAAAGGCGGCCATCATCGCCTCATCTTGAGAAAGCCCGGATTGTTCCATCAATTTGATCGTTTCGATCATCAGTTTATAGTTTCTCGGAATTACTTTCACAAATTTCCCGATATACTCATCCCAGTGCGCCAATATATGAGCAGCTTTTCCGCTTCCGGTATATTGATAATGTCTTTCAATCATTTGCCGCACTTCGTTTATCTCATCTTCCTCTTCGAGGCGTTCAAACAGCACTAATTCTTTATTCGCCGTTCTTTGCCATTTGTTTTCATCGTCAGCCAGCACATAAGCGATTCCTCCGGACATTCCGGCCGCGAAGTTTTTCCCGACGGAACCGAGAATCACGACACGCCCACCTGTCATATACTCACAACCATGGTCGCCGACGCCTTCAACCACCGCATTCACACCGCTGTTCCGCACGCAGAACCGCTCGCCGGCGCGCCCGCGGATATATGCTTCTCCTTCCGTCGCTCCATAGAAAGCGACATTGCCGATAATGACATTATCCGCAGAAGCGAACGACGCTTCTTCTGGCGGACGGACGATCACTTTTCCACCGGAAAGCCCTTTGCCGATATAATCGTTCGCATCGCCGACAAGCGTCATCGTCATTCCTTTTGGCACGAAAGCGGCAAAGCTTTGTCCGGCAGAACCTGTGAAATGGAGGCGGATCGTATCTTCCGGAAGCCCTTCTTCGCCGTACCGTTTCGATATTTCGCTTCCTGTAATCGTTCCGACAGCGCGATGGACATTTCGAATCGGAAGATGAAGCTCGACTTTCTCTTTCCGCTCTAACGCAGGCGCTGCCGCTGGCAAAATTTCGTTGTAATCCAGCGTTTGTTCGATTTTATGCTGCTGCGGGCGGGCAAACGTCCGTGGGCCATCCGCTTGGTAAAGCAAACGCGATAAATCCAAATGTTTCGCTTTCCAGTGTTTTTTCGCGCGCTCGCTCACTTTTAAGACATCGACTCTTCCGACCATTTCGTCTATCGTGCGGAAGCCGAGACGCGCCATAATTTCCCGCACTTCTTGGGCGACAAAATACATGAAGTTGATCACGTGCTCCGGTTTTCCCATAAACTTTTTGCGAAGTTCCGGGTTTTGCGTCGCCACGCCAACCGGACATGTATCAAGATGGCATGCCCGCATCATCACACAGCCTAAAACGACAAGCGGTGCTGTGGCAAACCCGAATTCTTCAGCGCCAAACAGCGCGGCCATCACGACATCGCGGCCTGTCATTAATTTTCCATCTGTTTCAAGCACAACGCGGTCACGCAAGCCGTTTAACATTAACGTTTGGTGCGTTTCCGCAAGGCCAAGCTCCCACGGAAGCCCGGCATGCTTAATGCTCGTTTTCGGCGATGCCCCTGTTCCGCCTTCATAGCCGCTGATGACAATGACATCGGCGTTTCCTTTCGCAACACCAGCCGCAATCGTGCCGACGCCTGCTTTCGAAACAAGTTTCACGCTGATGCGCGCGTCCCGATTGGCGTTTTTCAAATCGTAAATAAGCTGCGCCAAGTCTTCAATCGAATAAATATCATGGTGCGGAGGAGGGGAAATCAATTCCACTCCCGGCGTAGATCCGCGCACTTTTCCAATCCACGGATAGACTTTATTGGCAGGCAGCTGCCCGCCTTCGCCTGGTTTTGCCCCTTGGGCCATTTTGATTTGCAATTCATCGGCGTTGACTAAATAATGGCTTTTAACGCCAAAACGGCCAGAAGCGATCTGTTTAATCGCGCTTCTGCGCAAATCACCGTTGTCATCCGGCACGTAACGGCTCGGATCTTCTCCACCCTCGCCGCTGTTGCTTTTTCCGCCGATGCGGTTCATCGCAATCGCCAACGCTTCATGCGCTTCTTTGCTCAATGAACCGTAGGACATCGCTCCTGTTTTAAAGCGGCGCACAATCGATTCAACCGGCTCGACTTCCTCAATCGGAACCGGAGCCCTCGTTTCATCAAAATCAAACAAATTTCGCAAAAACGTCATGCGTTCTTCATTTGCCAGTTTTGAATATTCTTTATAAAGCTGGTAATCGTTTTTCCGGCACGCCCATTGAAGTAAGTGGATCGTTTTCGGATTGAACGCGTGATGCTCCCCGTTCCATCGCCATTGCAGCTCGCTACCAGGGTCTAACGTATCGTCTTTGTATGTCGTTAGGAATGCAGCTGCATGGCGCATTTTCGCTTCTTTGGCGATTTCAGCCAAGCCGATGCCGCCGATTTGCGATGCCGTACCTGTGAAATATTGTTCGATCACTTCTTCGCCGATGCCGACCGCTTCGAAAATTTGCGCGCCGCGGTAGCTTTGCACCGTCGAAATTCCCATTTTCGACATCACTTTGACGACGCCATCGGTAACGACCTTTTTATATTTGTTCACCGCTTCGCGATAAGAAAGCGAAAGAACCCCGCTTTCCGTCGCATTGCGAATGGTCTCGAGCGCTAAGTACGGATTCACCGCATCCGCGCCATATCCGATTAAAGCGGCAAAATGATGCACTTCCCGCGCTTCGCCGCACTCGACAATAATGCTTACATTTGTGCGCGTTCCTTTTCGAACAAGATGTTGATGAAGCGCGCTTGTAGCCAGCAGCGCCGGAATGGCGACATGCTGTTCGTCAACGCCTCGGTCAGACAACACAAGAAGCACCGCGCCGTTTTCCATCGCCTTTTCCGCTTTTTCAAACATTTCGTCAAGCGCTTTTTGCAAATCGTCAGTAAATAATGCCGGAATCATCACACATTTAAACTCAGGATACGGATTTGCCTTCAACGCAGCGAGCTCTTCGTTGGAAAGAATCGGCGTATCTAAGCGAATGCGGCGGGCGGCCGATGCATCCGGATGAAGAATATTTCCTTCTTTGCCGAGAAGCGTCATCGTCGATGTCACAATATATTCGCGAATCGCGTCAATCGGCGGGTTGGTAACTTGCGCAAACAGCTGTTTAAAATAGTTAAACAAGCTTTGCGGTCGGTCTGACAACACCGCGAGCGGCGCGTCATTGCCCATCGCTCCGGTCGGGTCTTTTCCTTCCTTCACCATTGCGACGATCGTTTTTTCCACATCTTCATACGTATAACCGAACGTTTTTTGCAATGTGACAAGGTTTTCGACAGGCTCCGTATCTTCCGGAATATCGAGCTCGTCGAGCGTTATCATTTGTTCGTTCAGCCATTTACGGTACGGCTTTTCTTTGGCGATTTCTTGTTTAATTTCCTCATCGGAAATGATCCGGCCTTGTTCTAAGTCGACTAAAAGCATTTTCCCTGGGCTTAACCGGTCCTTATATAGCACGTTGTTCGGATCGACATCAATGACGCCGACTTCCGACGAGAAAATAATATAGTCGTCTTTCGTCACATAATAGCGGGCCGGCCGCAGCCCGTTGCGGTCCAAAATCGCGCCAATCTGTTTTCCGTCCGTAAACGAAATCGCCGTCGGGCCGTCCCACGGCTCCATTAAACAGCTGTGGTATTCGTAAAACGCTTTTTTGTCGTCGTCCATTTCGTTGTCCCAGAACCATGGTTCCGGAATGAGCATCATCGCCGCATGCGCCAATTTTTTCCCGGCTAAGACAAAAAATTCAAACGCGTTATCTAAAATGGATGAGTCACTGCCGTTCATATCTAAAATCGGCGTAATTTTCCGCAAATCCTCACCGAAAAGTTCGGATGCGAACTGCTTTTCCCGCGCCATCATCCAGTTGACGTTTCCTCTCAGCGTGTTGATTTCGCCGTTATGAATTAAATAACGGTTTGGATGCGCTCTTTCCCAGCTTGGGAACGTGTTCGTGCTAAAGCGCGAATGCACGAGAGCAAACGCTGATTGAAACCGTTCATCCTGCAAATCGACGTAAAATTCGTCCAATTGCTCAGGCGTCAGCAATCCTTTATATACGATCGTCCGGCTGGAGAGGCTGGCGAAGTAACATTCATTATTTTGAACAAGTTTTTCCGCCTGCTTGCGAATGACATACAGCTTCCGCTCAAACGCAAGCTCATCCTGAATATCGTCGCTCGCTCCGATAAACACTTGGCGGATGAACGGTTTGCTTTGCTTTGCAAGTTTTCCGAGTTTTTCGATATTTACAGGCACAGTCCGCCACCCTAACAGCGTCTGCCCCTCTTTTTCAATAATTTTATTAAACTCTGTTTCATAATACGTCCGTCTTTCCTCATCTTCCGGCAAAAACACCATGCCTACGCCGTAGCGCCCTTTTGGCGGAAGCTTCAATTTTCCGCACGCCACTTTAAAATATTCGTGCGGGATTTGTACCATAATTCCCGCGCCATCGCCTGTTTGCGGGTCGCTTCCTTGCCCGCCGCGGTGTTCAAGCTGGCGGAGCATATGAAGGCCTTTTTTTATAATATCGTGGGACGGCTTTCCTTTTAAATGGGCATAAAAGCCGATGCCGCACGCGTCATGCTCAAATTCAGGACGGTAAAGCCCTTGCGCTTTCGGCAGTCCATAATGTTTCATTTTGCTTCCCTCCCGTTCCATTTAACTCCGTACATATAATTGTAATTTTCAAAAATAATATAAACAATATATAATTTAGATTAAATTAATCTCATTTTGCGATAAATAGCAGGGAGGGCGAAAAGATGGAGCTAAGACAACTTCAATATTTTTTAGAAGTCGCCAAACGGGAGCACGTTTCTGAGGCGGCGGAAGCGCTTCATGTCGCACAGTCTGCGATTAGCAGGCAAATTGCTAATTTAGAAGCCGAACTTGGTGTGCAGCTGTTTGAACGGGAAGGGAGAAATGTTAAACTGACTCCCGTTGGCCGCCATTTTTTGCCGCATGTGGAAACCGCGCTAAAAGCCATCGATTATGCTAAACAGCAAATTGAAGAATATTTAGACCCGGAACGAGGAACGATCAAAATCGGCTTTCCGACGAGCCTCGCAAGCCATACGATGCCAATGGTCATTTCCGCTTTTAAAGAAAAACACCCGAACGTTTCATTCCATTTGCGGCAAGGATCTTACAAATATTTAATCGAAGCGGTGAAAAAACGTGAAATCGATTTGGCGTTTCTCGGACCTGTTCCCACTAGAGAAGCAGGGATTAAAGGGGAAATTTTATTTTCTGAATCGTTTGCCGCCCTTCTGCCGAGCAGCCACCCTCTCGCCAAACGAAGCAGTTTAGTATTAAATGAGCTGCGCAACGATCCGTTCGTTACATTTCCGGAAGGATACGTATTGCATCAAATGGTGCTCGATGCCTGCCACCAAGCCGGATTTTCCCCTGTCATCTCGTCAGAGGGAGAAGATTTGGACGCGATCAAAGGGCTTGTCTCGGCAGGAATCGGCGTCACGCTGCTTCCGGAAAGCGCCTTTTATGAAACAGTGTTGCGCTTTGCCGTTAAAGTGCCGATCGAAATGCCGCAAGTGAAAAGAAACGTCGGCATTATCATCTCCGATCACCACGAACTTGCCCCATCCGTTAAAGTGTTTTATCAATTCGTCAAAGACTTTTTCGCCCAGTTGGAGCGGTATCAATAAACATTGCCTAGCTTTCTTCATCAGTACTGCTGCTTTATCTGTACACCCGCAACAACAAAAATGTTTTTCCGCAGCCAAGCCAAGAAAATCCCCGGAAAGCATTCCTCCGGGGATTTTCTTTTTATGTTCCCCTCGCGTTTTCCTTCCCCATTATCGTTCGCTCATTCAGCATCTTAACGCGCGGCTTTCGCCATCTGCTTCACCTGTTCACACGCGCGGACGGCTTCATCAAGCGATTTGCCCAATCCAGCTTCCACGGCGGCGGTATCCGCTCTTTCTGCCAATGGAGCGCCGGCGATGGCGATATGATCTGTTTTTTCCAGCATCTCAAACACCAATTCCGCATTCAGCTAAGCGCTTCCACAAGTGCAAAGAAAATGACAGCTCCTTTTTCTGAATGCGTAAGTGCTTGATAAACATGGCGCCAACAAACGCTTTCTAGTTGCCTGCTAAGCATATGATGGTCAACACTTATAAATTTATATAAAAAGCTATTGACGTTCCTTTTTTGCTCCATTAAGTTAAAAAATAACAGATTAAATATGTAGGATGGGGATGTTGTGAAATTATTTATCATTCGCTCGCTTATGTTTTCCGTTTTATGGACAGGGTACTTATATGAACATACCCAACATGCAAATCAGCCAGCTCTTCTATGGCTTATTAGCTCCCTTGCCATTTTAAGTTATTTTTTACTTTCTATTGTGAAAGAGCCGTTTGTTTTATATATCATCATCTATTTTTTTATTATGGCAGCTGAATTCCGGTACCCGCTTCCCGAAAATATGTATAGCCTTTTGTTATTTTTTTATATTTATTTAGAGGCAATTTTTCAACTGCCGAGCAAAAAATTCCGTCTATTAACCATTATGACGTTTCTATGTTCTGCAGTGATCATTATTGGCTTAAAAAGCGAGAAAATGGAATGGCTCATCGCTTTCCTTCTTTTTTCGGCCATCTCTGTTTTGTTAAACGAATACGTGCTGGAAAGAAAAGAACAGCGGGACATTTATGAACAGCTATTAGGGGAATACCGGCGTTTAAAACGTTTACATTATGAGGCAGAACGGTCTGCAAGACTGGAAGAGAGGACAAGAATTGCCCGTGAAATCCACGATTCCGTTGGACATAAATTAACAGCCCTTCTTATGCAGCTTGAAATATTGTCCATCAAAGAATCGAAACAAGAATACGAACAATTAAAACGTTTAGTGCGCGACAGTTTAGAGGAAACGAGGCAAGCCGTAAAAGCGTTAAAAACAGAAGAAAATGAAGGGATCGCCTCTGTGCTTCAATTGATTCGAAAATTAGAATCGGAAAGCCATATTATGGTTCACTTTACGACGAAACAAGGGGTGCTGTCTACCAAGATTTCCAATCAGCTTAATGTTGTGTTATACCGCGTCATTCAAGAAGCATTGACAAATGCAATGAGGCACGCCCATTCAAGAGAAGTTTTTGTCGTATTAGGAAAATCAGCTGTGGGCGATATTTATTTTTCTATCCAAAACCGCATTTTTGAACCGAAGCCTTTTCAAATGGGATTTGGTTTAACGAGCATGAAAGAACGCGTGGAGGAAGCCGGAGGAACTTTGCGCGTTTTCCAAACGAATGATGAATTTATTGTTCAAGGAACGATTCCAGTAAAGGGGGATCATCGTGTTTAACATTTTGCTTGTTGAAGATCAGGCGCTTGTCAGACAAGGGTTAAAAATGATGATTGAACAAGATCCGCAACTAAAAGTCGTCGCAGAAGCAGAAAACGGATTAGAAGCATTGCACGAAATGGAACAACATATTATCGATCTCGTTATTATGGACATCCGCATGCCTGTGATGAACGGCTTGGAAGCAACAAGAAAAATGAAAGAGCGGTGGCCGGATGTCAAAATTTTAATTTTAACGACGTTCAATGATGACGAATATGCTGTGCAGGCATTGAAAGATGGCGCTAATGGCTTTTTATTGAAAACAGCTGAACAACAAAAACTGATTCAAGCGATATATAGCTGTATGAAAGGCGGAATGACTATCCATGAAGATGTCGCGGCAAAAATAATGCCAAAGCTATTGCAAAAATCGAAACAAGTCCGCGTTGACATCCCTTTATCCCCCCGAGAACTCATGATCGCAAAATTAGTGGGAGAAGGAAAAACGAACAAAGAAATTGCGGCAGAGCTTCATTTATCCATCGGAACGGTAAAAAACCATATAACGCAAATCCTCCAAAAACTTCAGCTGCGCGATCGCACCCAGCTTGCTATTTATGCCATTAAACATGATATAACCCCGTAAATATCGACCGAAACATACGGTCATTTTTTTATTGGTTCATGAACCCAAGAGCCGAATAAAAAATGACTAAAGTCATGTTTTTTATTGGAAGTCATGACTTGCGATAGTACGATTTTCCCAAGTAATAGCATAACATGAAAATCAAAAAAGAAGGAGGTATAAGCATTTTGTTAAACAATGAAATCATGTAAATATCTCTTGTTATTGGACGTGGAGAGGTGGATGTTCTCCCTCTTTTCCATCGTCTCCTGTCTGATGATAAAAAATCCTCTCCCCCTTCCTCATGTTAAAAGGAAAGGAAGAAGATGTAGCGAATATACGTTCTTAAGGATTCAAACATAGGGGGAAGACAAGGGGATGAAAACGGTTCGGGGGATGAAAATCGGTTCTCATGATGCATCACAACTTCGTTCATTAGATGAGTTGATGCGCATCTTTGGTTCCGCGAAGCGATACGCGTTCAACCGTTTGCTGGAGGGAAGGAACGCAAAAGACATCATCCAGCACCTTCCGCGCCCATTTCGGCTTAACAAACGGTTTGCCGAAGATGCGGTCTTGCTTGCTCAATCGCTGATTTCTTCCCAACGTGAGCTGCTTCCAATAAGGCTGGAGGATGTGCAAGCGAAAATCGAAAAAACCGAAAAGAAAATCGAGGAGTATCAACATGGTCGAAAAACACCGAAAAAAGTCGATCTTCCAACATGTTTAGCCGGATTACAGCGACAATTAGAAAAACTGAAATCCAAAGAAAATGAGCTAAAGCACCATCTCGACCAAGGGACAATTCCACGTGTGATTTTTGGTGGAAAACAAAACTTTTATAAGCGCTTGAAAGGAAACATCACGAACGAAGAATGGAAAGAATTACGCTCGAATCAGTTGTACGCAAGAGGTGATAAAAGCAAAAAGGGAATTTGAATATTCGCCTCACCTATGACGACAAGACGTACCAATGTTATGTAGCAATCGCCAATCCACTTGGACAACAAGAAGGGAAACACGCTCCCCGCTTGCGATTCCCTGTGTCTGTTCCTGAAAAATATGAAGAGGAAATCATCGATCTCGTCACGGGAGACCCAGTCGGAGTGAATGCAAAAGGCAAGCCGATCATCGAATATCAACCATATACCGTCGAAATCAAACGCAAAAACGGGGAATATTATGTCCATCTCATTTATGAGGAAGAAGTATATGGCAGAGAACTTGCCTATGACGAACCGATTCAAGCGGAACGAATCGCTGGGATTGACATCAACATTGACCGCATCGCTGTAAGCATCGTTTCGAAACAAGGAAACTTCATTAAATCGCAAGTGTTTTATTGTCATGAACTGGAATACGTAAGAGCGAATAAGCGAAACAACATTGTTGGAGAAACCGTACGAGATGTGTATGACTGGCTGCTTCAAGAAAATGTGGGCGCAGTGGTCATCGAAAACATTCAACTAAGACAGCGGCACGATACGGACAAACGATTCAATCGTTTCACCCACAATTTCAAAAAGAAAAAACTGACTGACACCATCATTCGTCGGGGGATGCGGCTTGGGTTTCGCATCAAAAAAGTGAATCCGGCGTATACCAGCGTCATCGGACGTTTCAAATACATGAAAACATACGGTTTATCCGTCCATGAAAGTGCCGCATTTGTCATTGGCAGACGGGGATTAGGGTATCAGGAACGATTGCCAAAAGAACTCATGGATGCCATCAAAACGAAAGTGAAACGCCATTTGATTGCCGTGTTAGGGTCGATGGAAGAATCCTACAAGCAATCGAAAAGCGGCAAGAAACAACGCCAATATATCGCGATGATGTTACACAAAATCGAGAATTTCAAACAAGAGCATGAATGGTCATTATGGAACATCCTGCACAAATGTTGTTGGCTGAACCAGTATCAAATTCAACTGAAGGAGGTGTAGACCTGGTTGCTAAAATCGTTGTCGTGTACTGACCGATGGAAGGAATGGTGCACGACAGATGCCGTCGCTAACAGCGAGCCACGGGGTGTCCTTCACAGTAGGTGAGACATTAGGATTCCCTTCCTGATGGAACTCAGGTGTTTCCTAGGCGGCAAGCAGTTTGGCTGGTTCCATCGCGATGAGTCGATTTTTATAGATTTTAGTAACCAGGAGAAAGTAATGATATTAGAAGCGGTAGAATTAACGAAACAGTTTAAACAAATGAAAGCGGTGAACGGCGTTAATTTATTTTTAGAAAAAGGAGAAATTGTAGGATTATTAGGTCCAAACGGAGCTGGTAAGTCCACAACGATTTCCATGATTTCCACTTTAATTCCGCCAACAAGCGGAGATGTCCGCTTTAACAACGAGAGCGTCCTTAAAAACCCAACGAAATTAAGAAAGGTATTGGGAGTAGTCCCGCAGGAAATCGCTTTATACACCGATTTGTCCGCAAAAGAAAATTTATATTTTTTCGGAAGAATGTATCACTTATCCGGAGCGGGCTTGCGAAAGAAAGTCGGTGAAATATTGGAACTAATCGGTTTGACTGAACGGCAAAACGATTTAGTGAAACATTTTTCTGGCGGAATGAAAAGAAGATTGAACATAGGAGTCGCGCTGTTGCATGAACCGGAATTTATTATTATGGACGAACCGACCGTCGGCATTGACCCTCAGTCAAGAAATTATATTTTGGAAACGGTCAAACGATTAAATCAAGAGAAACAAATGACCGTTTTATATACGAGCCATTACATGGAAGAAGTCGAATTTTTATGTGACCGCATTTACATTATGGATAAAGGCAGCATTATCGCATCGGGGACGAAAGAAGAAATCAAAAATATTTTATCATCGGAAAACACCGTGCAAATAAAAGTAGAAAGAGTTCACGAGCCATTTATTGACGCATTGCGCGCAGAGCCAATCATTAACCGCGTAACCGTCCAAGACCGATTGATTACCATTTTAACTCCTAAAGAAGTAAATGTCTTCAATATGTTATTTAAGTTGGCAGAAAAGACGAACACCGTTTTAACTTCGGTGGAAATCCAAACCCCGACATTGGAAGATGTATTTTTGCATCTGACCGGACGGGCATTGCGGGATTAAAGGAGGGAAAGTCGCGATGATTGGGCAACTAATAAAGAAGCAGTTCTTGTTGTTTATGCGAAACCGCCATGAATTGCTTGTTCTTCTTGGAATGCCGTTACTTTTAATTACGATACTAGGGTTGGCACTCGGAAACATTATGAAGAGTGACGCTCCTGGCATTCATGCAAAAATCGCCCTCGTGGAGAGAGGAAACGAGCAAGCGGATTTGCAAAAATTTGTTCATGATTTAGAAAATCAAGACATACCGCCTGAACAGAAGCAAATGATGGCGGACGCGGCAAAACAAATGCTTCCCGTTACCGCATTAAAAAACAGCATCTCAGGTTCTAAAGAATTAAAACCATATATCACGCTAGTGACGGCAAAGCCATCCGAGCTTGAAAAAATCCGGAAAGATACAAGTTACACAGCGATTATCGAAATTCCCCGGCAATTTACGTATTCGGTTCTGCAAAGCGCCTTTTTTGGACAAACGCAACAACCAGCGCTTTTCTTCTATACGAACGAAAAAAAGGAGATCTCATCGAAAATCGTCGAAGAGATCGTCACATTGTTCCAAGAGCGCTACTCCACTTTTTCTGCTCTTGGAAAATCAGGATTGCTAAACGGTTCATTTCGCATGCCTGCCGTCCATGTCGAAAGCAAAGTCGAAACGGTCACAAAGAGAGAACCCATTAATGCGATTACTTATTATATGGTGGGAATGAGCGTCATGTTTGTCTTATATATTGCATCAAATATCGGTTCTTATGCGTTTTGCGAAAAGCAACTTCATGTTTTTAACCGAATATTGCTCGCTAATGTATCGAAATGGTCTTACATGATCGGAATTTTTATCTCATCCGTGCTTCTGGCGTTTTTCCAGCTCGTTTTTTTGTATGGGATTACTTCGCTCATTTATCACATTAGATGGCCTCATGTTACTGCTTTTTTTGCCGTCACTCTTGCCCTTTGTTTCGCCGTTGGAGGACTGTCCGTTTTATTGACATCATTAAATTACCGCTTGAATTCAGAGCATATGTCAAACTTTTTCGCAACTATCGTTGTTACTCTTTTTTCACTTCTCGGAGGAAGTTTTTTCCCTTCTAACCAACTGTCCGGCTGGATTCATACACTTGGAAACCTTACCCCTAACGGTTCAGGCATGACGGCATATTTAAAAATACTACAAGGATATGATTTGCCAGATGTCGCCGGTTCCATTTTGTATTTATGCTTATTTGGCACGGCGATGGCAATAGCAGCCGTTTTCATCTTCCCAAAAAAGGGGGAATTATCATGAGCAGCATTTTAATAGCGAAATTTCGCCTTTTTCTTCGAAAACCATGGCTCTTTGTTATTATGACTACTATTTGCCTTTTAATGGCTTTTCTCATAGGCACCGCTAATCAAAGCAAAATAAATGTTCCTGTCTATAGCCATCTTCCTCAAAAGGAAACGAACGAACTTTTCCGTTCTCTCCGGCATTCTGATTTGTTCGACTTTCAACCGACAAAGCCAAGCGAAATTCGCAAGCTTGTGAGCGAAGGAAAAGTCGAAGCGGGAGTGGAGTTGGAAAAAAATGCTTTCTGCTTAATCGTTTCATCCGAGACGGCAAATGTTAACTTGATTCGTCAATATGTTCAAAAAGTATATGTTGATCATATGCAAGCGAAGGCCATCATCGAACATGTCCCAGCGCAGTCGCATATGCGCGCGGAAGAGGTCAAAAAGATATTAAATGAAGCAAAAACACATCCCCTTTTTACTTTTGAAAAGAAAAGTTTTCACGGGGAACAACCAATTATGATGGATAGCCAATTACAGCCAATATTTGGATTTTCTCTGTTTTTTGTCATTTACACGGTTTCTTTTAACGTTCTCCAAATCCTTGTCGAAAAACGGGAACGAATATGGGACCGCATGATTCTTTCGCCGTTAAAAAAATGGGAAATATATGCAAGTAATTTATTATATAGTTTTGCCGTAGGCTATATTCAAGTGGCGCTTATCTTCTCTATCTTTCATTTCGGAGTCGGCGTCGATTTTCACGGGAAATTCGCCGAAATACTCTTATTGTTAGTTCCTTATGTTTTCACGCTTGTTGCGTTATCTATTTTTATAACAGGACTTGTGAAAAGCGAGCAACAGTTTAGAGCGATTATTTCGATTGTATCGGTTAGCATGGCGATGATCGGCGGAGCATACTGGCCTTTGGAAATCGTCTCTTCGAAAATTTTATTGACTCTCTCTAAATTCGTCCCTGTTACTTACGGCATGGAACTCTTAAAAGGAGCAGCGGTTTATGGGAACTCCATCAGCGATTTATTATATCCTATCAGCGTTTTATTTTTTATGGGAGTCGTATTGATGGGGCTTGGCATTAATTTGGTGGAAAGAAGAAATGCATAATTCACGTTGGAAAACTTCAGCAAAACATAAAGAAGAAATCGTACAAAGGCCTCCTTTTTTGATTTGCGTTTAACATGGATGACAATGCCAAAACGGAGGCCCTGCTTTTTTATCAATATTTATTTAAATCCAATACGCAAGAAAGAATGTTGTTGCCCAGCTAAACTTTTTATTTTTCTGGAAAATCAACGAGATTGAATTGCTGAACGAAGTAAAGAACGAGCGGCCGTGAACCTTTCCCCGCCTCCTTATCGGGAAATGAGCGGGCAGTGTTGCGCCCGGATGCTGCAAGCATATATGCTCACTTATAACATGTGAAAGATGATGAATATTCCGGCAGTGAATAATAACCCGACATGCGCAGAACGGACGGAAGAGTTCGCTTTATTTTTCGCAAGAATCGCTCCGAAAACCGCCGCTATCCCCATGAACGCTGCTGCGATAATACCGAGATACTCCCTTATTTCCAGCTCGCCTTCGGAAAAATACATGAGGATCCCGTGCGCTATGACAAGCGCAAAAGCAGCCGCGCCGATGAACATATGCCATTTGGTTAATAATTTTAATAATGAAACAAAAAACCGTTTTGCGTCCGGAAATGTTTTCGTTATCCATTTCGCTTTACGGCGCAACGGCAAAAGCACACCTGCCGGTAAAGCGGCGGAAACCGCTCCCCACCCTAACAACTTTCCACCTTCTTTTGCCGCTCCCTCCTCTCTTTCTCTATGTTTCTCGTATTTTTCATCATGCTCATGAAAATTCGCTTTATCATCATCGGCAAAAACATTCTCCGCTTGTCCAATCGCAAAATAAACTAGAAGACATAATACCGATACGCTCAGCATTGCCAAAATCCATTTTTTCATTGCTCTCCCCCTTTTCCATTTGCTGGTTGCGGAAGCGTAACAATAAATCGGCTTCCTTTTCCTTCTTCGCTTTGCACACGAATCGTTCCGCCATGAGCGTCAACAATCCATTTGGCGATCGAAAGCCCAATTCCATTTCCTTGCTGCTTTCGTGAGCGTGACGGATCGGCGCGGTAAAATCTTTCAAATATAAGTGCTTGCTGTTCAACCGGGATGCCAATTCCTGTATCGCTTATTTCTATGTTCACATTTTTCCGATCACGTTCAACCGCAATTTTTATCTGTCCATTTTCGGTGTTGTATTTAACAGCATTATCCAACAGGATAAATATTAATTGTATGATTCTCTCTTTATCCCCGTATATCGCCATGTCTTTCTGGATATTTGTAACAAATTTAATATGTTTTTGCTCTGCCAAAGGGCGGCATTTCCTTATCAGCTCATCGATAACAGGAGGCAGCAAAAACCATTCTTTTGTCAGCTCAATTGCGTTTGCGTCGGAGCGAGCAAGCCACAACAAATCATTAATGAGCTTTGTCATTCTTCTTAATTCGTCTTTCATATCATCGAATACTTGCAAGGAGAACTCTCCCAGTTTGTCGCGTTCATCAGCTTCTATCACCTCAAGTGATGATTGGAAAATGCTCAAAGGTGTTCTTAATTCATGAGAAGCGTTGGCGACAAATTCTTTTTGCCGTTGGAAAGCATTTGCAATCGGGACCATGGCTTTGCCGGACATATAATATCCGAGCAAGACAGATAATCCGATAAATATAATGGAAATAACACACAACACGCTGATTAATACTTTAACAATATAAATCTGCGTCGTTATATTGATTCCGGTATAAATCGTCCCGATACGCGTATTGTTTTGAAATACCGGTTTTCCTGAAAGTAAAAGCGATATCGATTCTCCATTGCCCAATTTGATCGTTTCGCGGCGAATTTCTTTATTTTTCGGATTCCATCCGTTAATCAGCTGCAAAATATTCTCGCGAATTTCCGGAAAAGATTCATCACCTTTTATGATTTCACCATTGCGCGAAATGACATAATAAAATAGCTGCCTCTCCGGGTGATAATCGAGAAGATGATGTTGTCCATTTGCGCCCTTATCCAAATGATTTTGATGATGATTATGCCAGTTCAAAAGATCGGATTTATGCTCCATGTATTCCTCTTCCGCCAAAGCGGCAACTTGCTGCTTTTGCTTGCTGGTAATCAGCGATGATACCACGATATAACTTACCGCGGTAAATGAAATCAAAAAAACGACAATTAAACTCGTAAAAAGAAGGGTGAGCCGAAATCGCGTTTGTTTAAACATTTTGTCATTCATCGCTAAGTTTATAACCTACCCCTCGGATATTTTGAATAAGAGTGCCGTCGTCTCCTAATTTTTTTCGCAAAAGCCGAATAAATGAATCGATATTGTTGCTGGAAATATCGGCGTCAAGCCCCCAAATTCGTTCAATAATTAACTCGCGCGGCAATATTTGATTGGGATGGCGCATAAAAAGCTCCATTAATTGGAATTCGCGGTTTGTCAATTGAATTTTTTTGTTTCCTTTTTTTATCGAATATTCATTTAAATTAAGAGACAAGTTCCCAAAAGAAAGTTCTTCTGCCTGAAACGGCTGTGCGATTCTTCTGGATAGGGCGCGGATCCGGGCAAAAAGTTCGGAAAACTCAAACGGCTTAACTACATAGTCATCCGCTCCGCAGTCCAGCCCGGCTACCCGGTCTTCGACAGCGTCCTTTGCCGTTAACATGAGAATCGCGCCGTTAAATCCGTCTTTGCGCAGCGCTTTGCACACTTCCGTCCCTTCTTTACTCGGCATCATCCAATCAAGAATCAATAAATCATAATGCGTATGTTTGGCGAAATAATAGGCATCGTCCCCATCTTGCACCCAATCTACGGTGTGCTTCTCTTTTTTTAACATATAAACAATTAATTTTCCAAGCCGCGTGTCATCTTCCGCCAATAGAATGTACATTTTCCTTCACCCTCGATTGCGATTGTTTTTCACCGTGATTTTGCTTAAAAAGCGAAACACAGTAAGGATGGAGAAACAAAATATGGCGCTAGCATAAATGTTTTTCCCCCATGTTTCCTCCGTATCCGTTCCGATAAAAAGCCCGTGTATGCTAACGAGGATAAAGCTCGGCAAAATGAGGAGATGGACCGTTTTCCATATGTTTCGTCCGACTTTTTTCATTAAATCGGTTGTCACAAATATAAGAAACATGGAATAAAAGGCGATGATCCCTAACCCGGTAAAAAACGGTTGATAGTTGGCGAGAAACGGAATAAAAATTTCCCGTATGGAAAATGGCTGATAGTCATCAAAATAAAGCAAAAGACCATGAAAGAATGCAAACAAAAACGCGAACCATCCGGCAGTTTGGTGCATCAGAAAAAGCACATTGCGGATATTTCTATTAATTATATTCATATTTTGAATCAGCCCGAAACAAACAGAGAGAAAAAGAAGAAAATAAGCGCTTAATCCGGACGCCCGGATCCATTCCCAAGTGGAAAACGTTATCATTTTTAAATCACCAGCCTTTCGACATACCGCGAAATAGAAGGGGTTATCAACAATTGTCCGTTCTTGTTGACGATGATGCAAGCTGCTTTAGGAAAATGTTTTTTCAGCCATTGAATTCCCTCTTGCGCAGGCAACATGCACAGTATTTTGGCAATCACCTCTGCCTCTGAGACATGGCTGGCCAATACAGTCGCTTGGACGACATCGCTTTCCGGATTTTTTCCTGTTTGGCCGTTAATGATATGATGAAATGTTCTCCCTTTTATGTTCCAGCTCCGATAAAGAATGTTGGAAGTTGCAACCGCGCCTGCGCTAATAACAAATTGCGCAATATCTTCATTTTCTGCAAAAGGATTCGCTACTCCGATTTTTCGGGATGAATCGCCCCAAATAACCATATCACCGCCGGCATCGATCACCCCTTGATGGACACCTTGGTCCCTTAGCAACCGGTAAGCTTTATCGACACTCCATCCTTTTCCAATTCCTCCAAGGTCAATTTCTTCATTGATATGCTTCATGACCGCTTTCTGATCAGGAAAAAACGATAAACTTTTATTCGACGGTACGCGGTATCCGTTTTCATTTTCTTTATATTCATGAAAAGCCCGCCGTTTTTGAAAAGGTTGTTCATATCCCATATTTTTTAAGATGGTTCCGACAAACGGATTGAAATAAAATTCGGTTTTCATCGCATACTGAAATGCTAATTGTAATACGTCATACAGCACAGGATGAATCGGAATGAGCTTCGACACCGGCGATTGATTCAATTTGGTTAATTCGCTATCACGGCGGAAACGGGAGCAAATCGATTCGAAAGTTGCAAACCAAGTTTGGATAAGTTCTTTCCAGTCAAGCGATGGCTTGCATGCCATCACTTCCGCTTTTATCGTTGTTCCCATGCCATTGAATATAAGCGATTGCTTCTCATTCATGGCTTATGATCTCCTTGTCCGGTTTTCCGATGGCGGCAATGGATAATTTCTCTCTTTCGGCGTTGCTATAATAACTTCATCCGAGTATTCAACGTCCCAATTCCCTTCGGTCCAGTCTAAAGACATTAATTCTTGTTCGCGTTGCCGCATTGTTTCATCGTTTGTACTATTTTCAAACTCCGCTGTTTTGTTCGCTGCGGCGGAACGATAGCTATCATTTTGCTGATGAGCCGTTTCTGTGTCATTGACTAACTGAAGAAATGTGGTAAATACGGTAACGCCGCCTAAGCCGACGACCCACTTAACCCATTTGTTCATTTTCATTAATATTCCTCCTTTTTAATAAATCCGGATTTGCTGCTGTTCTGTCCATGTTACTTGAAAACCTAAGCCATTGGCTAAAACGCTAATAGGAATATAAAGCTTTTCTTTTTCTGAAAAAACAGGAAGCGGCATCGGCGTTTTTCTCATATTTTCATAGACAACCCTTGTGCCGTTTTTGACAATCAAATGGCGATCACCCAACTGAATTTCCCCTATTTGCGAGTTAGGATAAATAATAACAGAAGCACCTAAATATTCTGCCGTGTCCTCCAGAGGGACAAATATTTGCCCTTGCATCGGAATGGCCGTTGTGTAAAGAGGGGCTTTGGATTCCAGATAGATCGGTACCGTTTGTCTGGAAGAAATAGGAGTCGCCACATATTCATCAGGCAAGTCAGCTGAGCGCGACCATTTGTACCAATATTCCCGTTTGACACTCGTACGTTCTTCTTGCATTATATTTTTCCAATCGTATTCTTCACTGTGGTATCTGTCTTTGTGCCCCTCCTCATCTTCATGATCGTAGTCATCTTCATCCCAGTCTCCAGCACCTTCTTCCAGCTTGTGCTTATATTTTTCATGATCGTCAGCGTAAACGGGAAAAATCTGGCTGCTATACGCGGTGAAAATCAGGAAACATACACATAGACCGAAAGCTATTTTCCTCATAGCGGACCGCTCCTTTCTGTTTTTTTCTTAAGCTTATTGTAAGCAGTGATTCTGAAAAAAAAATGAAAAATGAAATGAAATCGGAGAAACGGCAAAAACGGAAATAACGTTATTATATTTGTTTGTAGAACGCTCCGCCCAAACACCGACGCCATAAAAACGCAAAAAATCCATCCCTTGGAGCGGCTTAATCGCTATTCCTGAGGACGGATAACTTTATGACGGAGCAAGATTAGTTCCGTTTTCATTGCCTTAAAAACTGGCGCGCTACAAAGCAACCGTTTCCAATGATCTTGCAGTTCAGATCCCCGGCGCATTCAAGCCAAATAAAAACCCCTGTCCGAATCTTCGGAACAGGGGCATAGTTACCACTATGGCAGTTTTACGACTGTTCTTCCGCGCACTTTCCCTTTTAAAATATTCGCTAGCGCCTCAGGAAGCTGTTCAAGAGTTATTTCCTGCGCTATCGATTGTAATAGTTTGTCAGGTTTTAAGTCACTGGCCATTCGTTCCCAAATTTGTTTCCGTAATTCCATCGGACAATAAACGGAATCAATGCCTAACAAGCTGACACCGCGAAGAATAAACGGGAAAACGGTGGTTGGAACGTCTGTGCCGCCTGTCAGCCCACTGACCGCTACAGCGCCGCCATACCGGATATGGCTTAGCACCGTCGCCAATGTTCTGCCGCCGACAGGATCAACGGCCGCCGCCCAATGCTGTTTATCTAACGGGCGGATTTTCTCGGCACATACGTCTTCCCGGGAAAGAATTTCTTTCGCGCCGAGCCCGCGCAAATATTCATGCTCTGTTTCTTTGCCTGTGCTCGCGACCACTTCATAACCCCGTTTTGCCAGCATCGAAACCGCCAAACTCCCGACGCCGCCGGTTGCCCCGGTGACAAGCACCTTTCCTTTGTCTGGTGACAGGCCGTTTTCCTCTAAACGGTGAATCGACAACGCTGCCGTAAACCCTGCGGTTCCTAGCGCCATCGCTTCTTTTAATGTCAATCCTTTTGGAAGCGGGACGAGCCAATCTCCGGGAATACGGGCATATTCACTGAACCCTCCGTAATGCGTCACCCCGATTTCATAGCCGGTCGCAACGACTTCGTCTCCTTCTTTAAAACGCGGATCGCTTGAAGAAACCACACTGCCAGCTAAATCAATCCCCGGGATAAATGGATACGTTTTCACAATTTTGCCATCAGGAATGCACGCCAATCCGTCTTTATAATTGACGCTGGAATATTGGACTTTGATCAGGACTTCCCCTTCTGGAAGGTCGTCCATGGAAACAGCTTGAACATTGACGGTAAAATCGGTGTCCGTTTTATTCACTACTAACGCTTTGAACTCGCTCACAAGACATCCCCCTCAAAATTTTTCATGTTCTTGACTTTAACGATAACAAAATTATTCATGCCGGTCAAAAAATTTTTCTGTCTCGGCCGTTTCAGTCTCCATTGCTCACGTCTGCAGGAAAGATTTCCAGAACACCTCCGTCTCCCAAGCAACGGTGCGCCTATGCGTTCTTTTCGATGAGCATGAGAAAACACCTTGTAAGCAGCCCATACCTCACTGAATATGTTTGATGCCGTTTTCCCCAGTTTAACAAATAAAAATTATTGTTCTCCGCCTCCCCAATCCCCTGCTTTTATTTGCCTCATTGAAATGGAACGCTTCTCCTAAACATCATTTTTAAACGTGACAACTTTTTGAACATTGCCCAAAACTGATTATGATTGCCGCAGTTTTGTAGTATAGTGGAGTTGAGAAATATTTCACATATAATTGGGAGGACGCCGTACAATGATTGTGCATGAATTAATTGGCACAGAAACCTTGTTTGCCGGGCAACTGAAAGAAGGATACTATGTGATTCGGGAAAAATACAACAAGCTGGATGTTCAGCCGCAGGACGTCGATTCGTTTCAACAAATCGACTGCGGAACGGAAGACATCATCACCGTTGTTTTTGACCCAGGCAACGACTATTCGCTTATTTGTTTAGACACATATACATTCCAATCGAAATTCCCTTCCCTTTCCGAACTGCAGCAAACACTGAAAACGAAGCATGAAGACCTTTTTCAATAACGATTCATTTTAGCGGGATATGTCTTTATTGGCCAATCAAACCCCTTCATTTGTGTTTCTCTCCCCAAACACGGTGAACAGTGCGCATACTGTCCGCCGTTTTTTTTTCGTGCAAACGCATATTATTTTCCCATTGCGACGATTGTCCGAAAGCATATCAATGATTCACCACACCGATAACAACCAATCCGGTCGCATCGCCCCGGGGCATACTCCAGCCATATCCGCCGCAAAAGCCGCAAAAAGAAAAAAGAGAGCCATGCCATATTCAACCATACAGCAACTCTCTTTTTGGATATCCCCTTGCACACGTCTGAAACAGAGCAAGAGCGCAGCTTCATCAATTCCGTTTTCCACTCCAAACAGGGATAAAATTTCAATCTCCGCTATCGTTTATTCCATGATATTCCAACAAGCAAGTTTCCTTTCTCTTAACGAGGTCATCTTAAAAAAAGAATATACGGTGCAAATTCGGGATACTTTAGAATGGCTGTTTCAATCCTCTTAACGAGGTCATTTTAAAAAAAGAGTACCCTCATTTTATCATTGATTCTCTTGGCGGCAAGGGCCGTTTTTGCACACCCCTGCGACCCACTCGAAAAATAAATTGTTGTTATGTTAACTTGACGGTTTGAATGAAAACGTCAAACGTCCAAACCTTTGATATATTAACATTGCACTTTAGTTCATGAAAGTAAAATGGCGCTGCACACCTCTTTTTTTTTTTGGCCGTGCAGAAATGGTTTTCCCACGAATCCTTTCATCTTTAATTCCATATCATCCCCATTAAAGAAACTTTTTATGGAAATAGTTTCTATTAAAACTCCCAAATAACCAAAGTCAGTTTTTACCGATGAGGCGGAACAACAAACGGTGCTAAAAGACATCTTGAGTCATGTGTCTGATTTTTCGTTCGCCAACCGCTGCATCAGACGAAAAAATCGAAACAATGGACAAAAAAGCCGAAGCGATGGATGATGAAAAAAGAAAGTTTGCGGAAATGGACGAGCGGATGCAAAAGATGGGCGGCCGGCTGGAAACCAAAATCGATCAACGAACGATTCAACCGCTGAGAAACAAAACCGACAGTTTACGCATTGAACTTAGTGAAACATAAGAAACCATCTATTTCTGTTTTTTGGACAACAAATAAAATAGTGCCCGCAAATTCATTAAAATCATTGCGAGCACCATCTATTATTTATTTAATTTTCCATAATGCATCTGTTAACGTCTTTATTAAGAAGGAGAGATCATTGTCCTCAATATTCAGCGGCGGGGATAATGTGAGCACATTGTTGTATCCAGCAACGGTTGTGCCGTTTTTGCCAATAATCAGGCTGTTTTCTTTGCAAATGCCAATCACTTTATTCACAAGCGAAACATCCAGAGGCGTTTTTGTGTTTTTGTCAGCTACTAGTTCAATTCCTATCAACAGCCCTTTTCCGCGCACATCGCCAACGTAAGGGTGGTCTTGCAGTTTATTTTTTAATTCATTTAACAGCCGTTCGCCTGCTTCCTTCGAACGTTCAAATAAATTTTCCCTTTCCATAATTTCAATATTTTTCAATGCTAAAGCGCATGCTGCAGGATTGCCGCCAAACGTGTTGACATGACGGAAATAGTCATATTCTTCTGTTCCTTTAAACGCCTCATAAATCTCTTTTCGAACAGCGGTTGCCGACAATGGTAAGTATGCGCTTGTAATTCCTTTTGCCATCGTAATAATATCCGGCTTTACCCCATAGTTCATGAATCCAAACGGTTTGCCTGTCCGCCCAAACCCGCAAATCACTTCATCGACAATCAACAAGGCGCCGTGTTTTTCGCACACTTCTTTTACCGCTTCCATATATCCTTCCGGCGGCATCAGCACTCCCCCGCCAGTGATAATCGGCTCCATGATGACCGCCGCAATCGTTTCGCTCAACTCCCATGTCATCACTTCGTCCATTGCTTTGACTGCTCGCAAATCCCGCGGATTTTCCGCTTGCTCATTGTCACGGTAGCTGTCAGGAGGCGGCACATGAATAAACCCAGGGGCAAGCGGCTCATATTTATATTTTCGTTGCGCCTGTCCCGTTGCGGCAAGGGCTCCCAGCGAATTTCCATGGTACGCCCGATACCGGGAAATAATCTTATATCGGTTATATTCCCCTTTTTGCTGATGATATTGCCTTGCGATTTTAAACGCAGTTTCATTAGCTTCGGAACCGCTGTTGGAAAAGAAAATGACATATTCGTCCCCCAGCAGCTCATTTAATTTCTCCCCAAGCTGAATGGCCGGTACATGACTTTGCGTAAGCGGAAAGTAGGCAAGTTTTTTCAGCTGTTCGTAAGCTGCTTCCGCTAATTCCTCACGTCCATATCCTACGTTAACGCACCATAACCCCGCCATCGCATCTAAATATTTTTTTCCTGTATGGTCGGTAACCCAGCATCCTTTCGCTTCTGTCACCACCAGTGTTGCATCAGGATTATACGGCTTCATCGAATGCCATATATATTGACGATCTTTTGCAAGCCATTGCTGGTTTTGATAGGTTTGAACCATTTCTCTTCCCTTCTTTCTATTGTAAAGTGCCCCCACCTGATTTTCGTTTTAAAGCAGAGGGATGTTTGGGCAGCCTATCCCGGAACGTATTAAAAATCGAAGCGAGAAGTAATCATTTTTTTGCGTGTATAGAAATTCACTCCATCTTTTCCGTTAACATGGAGGTCGCCATAAAACGAATCCTTCCAGCCGGAGAATGGGAAGAACGCCATCGTTGCCGGCACGCCGACATTGATTCCTAACATTCCCGCATCCGCTTCTTCACGGAATTTCCGGACCGCTTTCGCGTCTTTCGTATAAATGGTCGCACCGTTTCCATATCGAGATTTGCGAATATATTCAAGCGCTTCGTCTAAATCGTTGGCACGCAGCAAGCTAAGAACAGGCGCAAAGATTTCTTCTTTGGCAATCGTCATATCTGGTGTGACGTAATCAAAAATCGTCGGACCAAGGAAGTTGCCTTCTGGCATTTCCTCGATTTCTTTGCGCCCGTCGCGAATGAGTGTCGCCCCTTCTTCAATCCCTTTTTGAATGTAGCCTAATACTTTTTCGCGATGGGACTGACGGATCACCGGAGTTAAAAGCACTTCTGGATCCATGCCATTTCCGATAACAAGTTCGTCTGCCTTTTGCTTTAACCGTTTAACAAACTGTTCATTGTCGCCGACCACAACCACCGCGCTGCAAGCCATACAACGCTGGCCCGCACTGCCAAAAGCGGAACTTATCACATGTTGCACCGCTGTCTCGATATCCGCATCAGGCATAACGATATGATGGTTTTTTGCTCCGGAAAGCGCCTGTACCCGTTTGCCTCGTGCCGCTGCACGCTCATATACATATTTGGCGACAGGCTGAGAACCAACAAACGAAATGGCTTGAATATCCTCGTGATCGATGAGGGCATTAACGACATCATGCGCCCCATGAACGATATTGAGCACTCCTTCTGGCGCCCCGGCCTTTGTAAACAACTCAGCTAGTTTATTGGCTAAAATCGGCGTTCGTTCAGATGGCTTTAACACGAACGTATTCCCGCAAGCAATTGCCAGCGGAAACATCCAGAGAGGCACCATCATCGGAAAATTAAACGGCGTAATTCCGGCGACCACCCCTAAAGGATAACGGAACATTTCCGAATCAATACCTTCCGCAATTCCCGATAGCGACTCCCCCATCATTAATGTTGGAGCGCCTGCGGCAAATTCGACGCACTCAATTCCCCTTTGAATTTCTCCGTACGCTTCTTTATATGCTTTCCCGTTCTCTTGAACGACAAGCGTTGCCAATTCTTCATGATGCTCGTTCAATAAATGGTGAAAGGCAAACATAATCCGCGCCCGCTTAGGAACCGGTGTGTTTTTCCATGTTTCAAATGCCTTTTTGGCCGCTTGGACAGCCCTGTCAACATCTTCCTTTGTCGAAATCGGAACCCGCGCCAATATTTCCCCTGTCGCCGGATTTGGCACTTCCAGCGTCTCCGTCCCGCTTGATTCTACCCATTGTCCATTAATGAAGTTTTTCAAAATAGTTGTTTCATTTTTTATCACTGTCACCGCGAAAACCTCCTTCTCCTATTAGATTATTCAAAATTATTTAACTTTATCAAAATTATCTCTTAATTTCCAATATCCTTCATTAGACAAAACGTAAAAATTATAAATGTGTTCATTCCACAATATGACCAGGACGCCTTTTCCAAACGATAACGTGTTATATACATTCTGCTTTTGCAGCAGGCTCATCCATAAAGTGCAAAATGGCAAAACATACATCACATCCATCACACATAATGAACTGGCTAACCAATTGACATAAAAAGAGGCTGAAAAGACGATGGATCCCAATATGCTACAGCAATAAATGATGAAGTGACCATCAAAAAGCTAATGGAACTACCGGATTGGCTAAAGGAAACATTCAAATATGGTATTTCCATTAATGAAGAAAATGGTTTACCGCACCTCTAGTGGAAAATGGGGATTTGCCACTGCTGTTCCGGCTGCCAACAGATAAAAAGCAAAATTGATTCTGAGCTTCTGCCAAAATGGAAGAATAACATTAAAGAAGTCATTAAAATCCCGAAAGGCACGGAACTCGGCTTTCTTATCGCCATCTTCACAGCAATCGTTCCATACTAGAAAAGTCTACTATCTGAAAACATTATCTTCCAAAAATTCTATATGCTTAGTATGGAAGCTGGATTAATAAGGAAAAAGTCCTGGTTGTCATTTGGAAAATAGTAATATATCATGATTTATCCTTATTTTACTTATGTTACCATTTAAATAGTGTACAAACGGGGGAGGGAATGAAGGTGTCATCCTTATTGGAATCTATTGAAAAAGAAGCAAAGAATTGGTCTTATTCAGTTATGATCTGCTGCCTTCCAACCTATCAGCGGAAAGCAGAGAAAGCATTGGACGAATTTCCTCATGGCTCGCATTCCTTTTACCGAGCAAATGACGAGTATGCTCCACATTGGCAGGGAGAGTTGGTGGGAATGTATGAACCAGTATACGGGGACTTGCGGCAAATCGAAGCACAAATTTATGCGACCGCAGATGATCTTCTTCATGAAATAAGCAGGGAAATTGCCCCAATTCAGCGAAAGATAGAGGAACGGCAATGACAGCGATCCGAGTTAAACCAGAAGAATATTCATGATCCATATGCTGGCGTAAAACAAGCTTCTGAATATCTAAAATCTCAAGGAGTGCCGCGTAAATATAGAAAGCAAGTGTTAGAATCATTTGATGTTCGAACAATAAGTGTCGAAGTGGCAGACGAAAATACCTATGGATTAAGGTTTTATGATGATATACATGCTTATGCTAAAGGAAGATATTTATTTGAAACTTTTACAGAACAGATAAATCGCAATAATTTAGCATTACCTCCTGAGTGGAACCAAATGACAAAGATACAGCAATGGAAAGTTAAGTCTGGTTCTATAATTATAAAAGGTAATGCTACATCACAGTTGCAAATGGGAGATAGATATATTGGAGGGGCAAAGCAATGGTATATAACCAACCTGGACGATCTGACAAAACCATAGAATTTTTAGAGATGGCAGAAAAAATTAAAATCGAGGTCATAAAAGAAATAACTGCTCATAATAATGGTAAAGGAAAGGATGGAAATATTACACAATTGAGAAAAATACTAGATGAAGTAAAAAAATGAGTACTATCCTTTGTCCAAATAATTATACGCCGTCGTATCCACGTATAATTGTTGACTCATGGGATTACAACAGTAAGCTAGGTGAATTGCTATTAGATTTTTATGAACTATATAAGAAATTAAACTAGTTTAGCTATCCATAGATTTATAAAAGTATGAAGCCTTGGTTGAGTTGGACAACTCTCTCAAGGCACATTTTTTTAGGATGAGAATCACAAGTGTTTATTATCCATTATTTTACTGCTATAAAGATGCATAGCAATCCAATAAGCCTATGGTCATTTACAATAGCTAAATGAAGCGGAGGAACTGCTGTACCGGACAGCTGCGGCAATAAGACAGGCAGACCAAACGCTTGCCGACAACATGAAAGAATTCGGTCTGGAGCTTCTTGGCTGGTATGACTTGCAACGGTTGTTTGGAGAATACGACCCGATCACTGGAGAACGGATTTCGGGATGGGGCCGCCTGCTTGCGGGAGGAATGTTATTGTTGTCCGTCATTCCTCCAGCCAAAGGAGCAGGAGTCGCCGGCAAAGCGGGAATCAAGGGAGCGAAAGCGGCAGGAACCGCAGCGGATGTTTCCAAATTGGTCTCGCAAATGAAATATGTTCTCCGTTATGATAAAATCTTGCCAGCCCTGCAAGCGGTATACCACCAAGTCGTAAAGGCACCGATTACCAACACGATCCGTTCGTTCAAAAAGCAATGGAATGATCTTCTTGACAGTGTGCGGTCTGTCCAATGGCAGCTGGCCTTGGCGGGAATTGGTCCATCGTCCCGTATATGGATGAACGAAGCCAAGAAAGAAGTAAAAGAAACGACGATGAACATGATTGGCAAAACTAGGGGTGCGATGGTTCTAAAGGATAGACTCCCATGACAAAAAATTTTGTCACCATCGGAAGGATGAAAACCACC